>Ga0182237_100256_pt1 | contig 14688 bp, 10 predicted proteins | sample hydfratesGB_TF_B_FD_132457 | JGI IMG/M metagenome (GOLD analysis project Ga0182237, IMG submission 132457) | Subsurface microbial communities from deep shales in Ohio, USA - hydraulic fracturing test GB_TF_B | ecosystem: Environmental > Aquatic > Deep subsurface > Shale gas/oil reservoir >... | reverse complement strand
TCGGAATGACATAAAACTGTCATCTCGACCGAAACGGAATGGAGTGAAGAAATCTCTACCGCTGTTTTACAATAGAGACCTCTCGACTCCGCTCGAGGTGACATAAAATTGTCATCTCGACCGGAACGGAGTGAAGCGGAGAGATCTCAGACGTTATTTGACAAGAGATTCCTCGACTCCGCTCGGAATGACATAAAACTGTCATTTCGACCGGAACGGAGTGGAGTGGAGAGATCTCAGACCCTATTTGACAAGAGATTCCTCGACTACGCTCGGAATGACATAAAACTGTCATTTCGACCGGAACGAAGTGAAGCGGAAAAATCTGTATCGTTGTTTTGCAAGCAGTAGAGGTGCTGACTGAGTTTATCAATAACAAATACACCAATACACCAATACACCATTCAACGCTCTTTTGAATATCAATCCTTAATACCGTATTTTTCCAATCTGTACAAAAGAACATGCCTTGGGATGCAGAGGTATTTTGCCACCTGGCTTTTGTTCCCGTCGAATTTTTCAAGTGCTCTGAGAATAATACTTTTTTCGAAATTTACCAGATCAAAATAATCATCAGGCAAATCAAGATTAAGACAGCTTCTTATATCACTACTTTCACTGCCCGGGATAACAGAAGGATCCAGTCGGCCGTTTTTTGACAAAATCGTCATTCTGTAAATAATATTGTCAAGCTCACGCACATTACCCGGCCAGCTGTATGCTGCCAGTTTTTGCAGAATTTCCTTGTCTAATACAGCATTTTTAAAACCATACTTTTTCAGGAAAAATTCACATAAACTCTGCAAATCCTCTTTCCGTTCTCGTAACGGTGGTATCTCCAAAGGAAAAACATTTAACCTGTAATACAAATCCTCTCTGAACGTATTTTTTCGCACCATTTCAGCAAGGTTTCTGTTAGTTGCTGCGATAACACGAACATCAACCTTTTCCACACTGCTTGAGCCCACCGGTTCTATCTCTTTTTCCTGCAGGAAACGAAGAAGTTTTGCCTGCAGGGAATCCATAGGCAGCTCCCCTATTTCATCCAGAAATATTGTTCCCTTGTTGGCCTGGCTGATTTTCCCCTTTTTATCTCTGTCAGCACCTGTAAAAGCACCTTTTTTGTGACCAAAAAGCTCACTTTCAAATAAGTTTTCAGGGATAGCTGCACAATTTATTGAAACAAAAGGATTATTATTCCTCATACTTCTGAAATGAATTTCTCTGGCAACAAGCTCTTTGCCGGTGCCGCTTTCGCCCAGCAGTAACACGGGTGCTTCAGTATTTGCCACTCTGCCAGCAAGATCCAGAACTTCCTGCATTTTTCTGCTGTTTCCTATAATCTGCGGCTTAAGTGAGTCCTTTACATAATTCTTCAGGTTTGTATTTTCCTGTTTCAGTTCTTTATATCTGGCAGCCTTATTTACGGTGTGCAGCAAATCTTCATTTTCAAAAGGCTTTGCAATATAATCAAAAGCACCGGCTTTTATAGACTTTACGGCATCCGAAATGTTCCCGTAAGCTGTTATCACTATAACCAAAGCGTCCGGATCGTCGGATAAAACACGGTGCAGTATTTCATGCCCGTTTACCCCGGGCAGCTTAACGTCGGTAATTATGATATCAAACTTACCTTTTTCAAATGTTTCAAGAGCACTGTCCCCTCTGGAGCAGTAGGTGATTTCATAACCTTCCTCTTCAAGCATCATTCTGATAAGCATTGCCAAAGATTCATTATCTTCAATCAGAAGTATATTCATCACTCACCCTTTTAAATTTTATAGTAAAATGTGCCCCGTTATCATTTTCAATGTGCAAAATGCCGTCGTGGTCTTTTATAATTTTGGCTGTTATTGTCAGACCGAGGCCGGTGCCCGTCTCTTTGGTTGTAAAAAAAGGTTCGTAAATCCTTTCTTTTATCTCATCCGGAATCCCGCTGCCTGTATCTTTTATTCTGAAGACCACATATCCATCTTCACAGTCCACTTCAAAAAAGAGTTTTTTTACGCCGGTTTGCCCTTTTAATTCTTCCACACTGTTGGAAAAAATATTCAGGAAAACCTGTTTCAGATTATTTACATCACCTTCCATAAAACAATCTTCATCCAAATAATTCCGTATTTTCAAATCTATATCATCAGTGCTTTTACAAAGAAGCCTGAGCAGCTCCGCCAGTTCATCAAAAAAGGAAGAAACTTCTATTTTTTCATTCTCAATTTTCCCGAAATTGGCATATTGCAAAAACCTCTCCACAAAAGAATTAAGCCTGTCTATTTCCGAAATCATAATATCAAGAATCTGAGGTGAATTTCTGCCGTCTTTAAGCATTCTTGACGCAGATTTCAAGGAGGCAAGCGGATTTCTTATTTCATGAGCTATCCCTGCAGACAGCTGCCCCATTACCCTTAATTTTTCCGATTTTGCGACTTCTTTTTCCATTTTTATCTTTTCTTCAATACTTTTTTCCAGTTGCTCATAAGTCTGCTTAAGCTTGCTGTTCTGCAAATAAATCCTTTGGGAATACAAACCGGCAAATAACCCCAACGTATACATCATAAGTATCTCGACAAAACTTCTAACCTGATAATGCTGCAAATCAAAAAGATTAAGATAAACCCCGGGGGCATAAAAAACGGTAATAATACAAGCTGAGAGCAGACCTCCCAAAAATCCGAATTTCATTGCAGTATAAATAACCACCAGATACAACATATAGTAGTGTATAATATGTATTATGTGAAATCCCGGTGGAGTATTAATATGCAAATACACAATAATTCCAATAGCGATAATTGAGGTTATTAACGAGATTTTACCGCCCGGTATATAATATTTCCTAAGATACAATACGTCCATCCTTCATATTGACAATCTTTTTAGCATACCCGCCCATCAAAACAATATCATGCGTGATTTTATCCATACTTTTCAAAACAAAAAGCTTAATATAACTGTGCCACTCTGCATTTCATAATAGTAAACATTGTCCACGTTGACATCACTAACGATAATTTTCACAACATCCGTTTGCAGGTTTTACACTTTCATATTTACCGCTGTTGCATCCTACAATAAGCATAGTCAGAAACAAAGCAAAAAAGTTTTTTCATAAGCTTGAATTCCTGATTTAATTTAATATGGCATGCATGCATGCATTCATTAAGCAAATTTTATACCACTATTATCCTATTGATAATAAAATCAATAAATATTTTTTTGTAGAATATTCTGCAAACTGCTGTAGAATATTTTACAGCAGTCATTACCGTCACCACAAAGTTATATAAAAATACTCTTATTGCAAAAAATAAGAAAGCAGAAACAGTTAAACTTGAATACTGACTAAAAATAAAGTATAGTTTTTCAAATTTATTATTTCACAAAATTCATGAAATTGGAGACAAGTTTGATGAAAATAAACGATATAACTCTTGGTTATGAAGCATTTGTAACCAGTTTTGTAATGAAATCTGCATGCAAATATTATCTCAAACTTTCAAAACTTAACACACTCTCATTTCCAACATCTGAAGACAATAAAAAAAGACTTTTATATCTTCATATCCCTTTCTGTTTTTCTTTTTGCAGTTACTGCACATTTCACAAGTTTCACTTTGAAGAAAACACGGCACGTTACTATTTTAAATTATTACGCAAAGAAATGACAATTATCGCCGAGAAAGGCTACAATTTCGGAGCAATGTACTTAGGAGGAGGTACCCCCACTGTACTTCCTGATGAATTAGCAAAAACTATAGATTTTGCCAAAAAACTTTTTGATATAAAAGAGGTGTCCTGTGAGAGCGACCCCGATCATATATCCTCACCCATCCTTGAAAACACAGTTGACAGAATTGACCGGCTTTCGGTGGGGATACAGACTTTCGATGACAATTATCTGAAAATGATAGGCAGATATGAAAAATTCGGTTCTGGTGAACAGCAGCTGGAAAAGGTAAAAAAAATAATCCCACATTTCCCTATAGTAAACATAGATATGATTTTTAACTATCCCGGCCAGTCAGAGCAATCCCTTTTAGATGATATTAATAAAGTCCTCTCGGCTGAAAGCAGTCAAATTACTTTTTACCCTTTGATGTTCGGTAATGAAAAAGGTTTCGGCATAAAAAACAAAGAAGGTTACAAATCACTTAAGACCGAAAAAAATTTGTACCAGTTAATTTTAAAAGAAATGAACAGGGAGGATTACCTGCAGCGAACTTCATGGGCTTTTTCTAAGGACAGGGCGGAAATTATCGATGAATATGTTGTGGATAATGACGAATATGTGGGACTTGGCTCCGGGGCATTCAGTTTTATTGGGGATACTTTTTACGTCAATACATTTTCTTTGAGAGAATATGAAAAACTGGTAAATAATAATAATATCTCAATTATCAAAGGGATATCCTTCAGAAAACACGCAATTAAACAGTACAGAATGATGGTGGATATCTTCGGTTTTAAATTCAAACATAGTTTTCCTAAAGCTGAATTTGGTTTATTAAAACTGGCCGGAGCCGTCAAAAAAAATAACAATAAGTATTACGTTACAGAAAATGGCAAATACCTCCTTTCCGTAATGATGAGCGAATTTTACAGCGGTATGAACGAAATCAGGACTAAGATGAGATCAAAATTGAACACTGAAGATGAAAATTTTTCTGCTTCACATCCTTAAATGAAGATTTACATGAACTTTATCCCCGGAAAAACAACTTAATGGTATTAATAAATATAGTACTTGACACGATACCGTGTCGATGTATTACAATTACGAAAAATTAATAAGAGGTAGTTATGAAAAAGGTTATTTTTGTTTTGTTTTTATTATTTCCTGCAATTTTGTGGGCAAGGTATGAACCTGTGGTAAAAGATATAGACAATTTTTTCGCAAAAAGCTCAGGCTACATTATCGAAATTGCAGACGATAAAATATATACTGACCTGACATTCGACGATGGAGCTTACCCCGGCAAAACATATAATGTTTATAGAGAATCCGAAACGATAAAGCACCCTATAACAGGTGAAATCCTCGGCAAAAAGAAAGAAAAAATCGGTTCAATAAAAATACAGGAAATTTTTGAAAAATACAGTACAGCTACTATTGTGGACAAAAATGAAGATTTTCAAAAGGCAGATTTGCTTAGCAGTAGTCCACCTGTAGATGTCACAGTAGATTATGAAAACATGGACAAACGCCCGCAGCTTTTATTAAAACAGGATCTTAGCAGTGCTAAGAATATCAGAATATCAAAGAATCCGGAATACGGGATAAAATTCAGCCAGGATTCCTCCGGCGGTATTAATGTAGACATTTTTGCAGGTACAGAAATTATCAAAACACTATATTACTCAGATATAGATACAGGAGTTTCTTCCGAAACAACGGTTGATTTGCTCAGAAGCGGCCCCATTGACCAGAGATTCAAAAGTATCGCAGTGGGAAATCTTTACAACGATGATTATGACTATATAGTTGCCGCTGATGACAAAAATATCCATATTTACCGCTTTGTAGCTGACGGCTTCGAGTTTGTCACAGAAATTAAAAATGATTTCAGTGAAATAGTCAGTGTAGAAGTAGCGGATCTCAATGAAAACGGATATGATGAAATTTTTGTATCCCATATTTCCAATACAAGATCTATTAAATCTTTTATTTACGAAAAGAGCGACAACGCAGATAATTTTAGATTACTAAAAGATGAGATTCCGTTTTTATTCAGAACAATCCTGGCTAACAACGAAAAGATAATTACAGCTCAGCGGATATCATACGACGGAGAATATTACGGAAATATATATCGTTATAGTTATCAAAATGGCTACCGCAGAGGCGATTCCATCGCCGGGACAGAAAAATTTGGGCTGTTTGGTTTCGGTTTAGGAAATATTGATAAAGATCCGGAAAACGAAACGTTATATGTGAATGACGACTATAATCTGGAAGTATACGATTCAGGGCGAAAAATATACAAAAGCAACGAGCGTCTTGGGGATACCCCGTATGATTTTATTATCTCTGAAGAAATAAAGAAAAAACTGAGCAGTGAAGATTACGCAGACGAAACTTTTGAACTTACAAAATATAAAAAACCTTTGAAAGGCAGAATTTTTGTAACATCATCCAAACAGGTTTATATGCTTAAGAACAAGCGTCTGTCAGCTTTTTTGCCAAACTTTGACAAGTATACTGAATCACAGTTTGCCGGTTTTAAATGGCAAAGCAATATGCTTAGAAGGGTGTGGGAATCTGATGTGTTCAATCCGGTTATCGTTGATTATTATCTGCAGGAGCGCTTTGGCAAAGTATACGTTTTTCTTTTGCGAAACTTCAGAAAAGGACTTCTTGCCGGCGATAAAAGCGAATTTATCTATCTGGAAATTAAGTAAACAGTCTGGCAATACTGCCGGACTGCTCAACGTATCTGGTAAGGTTTGTTGGATTTAAGTTTTTGTCCTACATAATAAGATTTGTCTATCACAAGTTTCACAAACTGTTTGTCAAACTTAATAGTACCATAATCCTGCCCGTGAAACTCGAAAAATCCATCCCCCACCACCACATAATCCACATTGGGACTGCTGCATTCCACTTTTTCCCCGGTTTTAGCATTATACAATTCCAGAGCATCCTTTTCGGTTAAAATTACTGCCTCAGGATAGTCCCTGTCTTCAGCATCACTGGAAATAATTACCTTATCTTTCTTCATTACAGTGCCCCCTTCAAACCTAATATATAAAACCTTTGCATGATTGCAAAATTCTTACCCTGATGTTGCAGCATGACTAAATAGAGTTGCGCCAAAATCTCTGTATGTAATTATAACATATTTTTCTATTTTAAAATACCCCAATTTTTAGTCTAATAGTAAATACAATTTACACAAAATTTTGTATCGGTGCCGAAAAGTATAATTTTCTTGAGATGTCACAGTTAATCATTTAATATCTTTTTATAGTTAAACTTCAAGGAGTCAGATATGACAGATTTGGAAAAATTTATGCAAATATTTCGGGAAATTTCGTCCATTCCCAGATGTTCCGGAAACGAGTCCCAGATTGCCAATTGGCTCATACACCGAGCTGAATCCAAAAAATATACATGGAATATAGACAGTGCTGGCAATATTTCAATAAAAGTTGACAATGGCAGTGAGAAAACACTTGCTCTCCAAAATCATATGGATATGGTTTGCGAAAAACACAATAACATTAAACATGACTTTCACAAAGACCCCATTAAAATAATTAAGGACGGTAAATGGCTCAATGCAGATGGAACAACACTCGGTGCTGACAACGGTGCAGGTATGGCCATAGCACTTCTTTTGGCAGATGCTGACATTTCCAAACCCAATATAGAGTTAGTTTTTACTGTTGACGAGGAAAGAGGCCTTGTTGGGGCAAACAACCTTGGAGATAAAATGATTACCGGGCATATGTTGATAAATCTTGACACAGAAACCGAAGGGGAAGTTATTATCGGCTGTGCCGGAGGCAGAGATACACTTGTGAAAAAGAAAATTGATACGTTTGATTGGTCAAACAGTAAAAACACGTTTTCTATCGAAGTAAACGGATTAAAAGGTGGTCATTCCGGTCTTGATATAAACAAAAACAGATACAATGCAATTAAACTTCTGGGCAAAGCTTTAAGCTGTATAGCTAAAAATACAAATATCAGGTTAATAAAAATTGAAGGGGGAAATGCTCACAATGCCATACCAAGATACGCCTATGCAGAATTTGTTGTGGAAGAGAGCTTAGTATATGAGAATCTGAAAGAAATAATCTGCAATATTAAAGCAAAAGATTACATATCTATCGAAATGCTCCGGCATAATAATTCTTACAAAACTATTCCCACTCAATGCACAAAAGATATACTGAAATTTATTGATGAAGTTCCACACGGTGTACACTCGTATGTACCTGAAATTGATGACAAAGTGGAAGCATCGTCAAATCTGGCTATTATCACAATGAGAAACGGATTTGTGGAGTTTCTGGTAAGCCAAAGAAGCTCTGATACTGAAAGAATGGACAATCTGACGTTAGAGATTGAAAATACAGCAAAAAAAGCAAACATGGAATTCACTACCGGCAATGAGTATCCCGGCTGGACACCGGATACAGAATCAGAGCTTTTGAAAACCGTCCGGGAAACCTACAGAGAAATTTTCAACAGAGAGATAAAAGTCGATATCATACATGCCGGGCTAGAATGTGGAATAATAAAAGAAAAGTTCAGAAACCTTGATATGGTGTCAATAGGACCCACTATAGAAAACGCACACTCCCCGGAGGAGCGTCTTGATTTAGAATCCGTTGAAAAAATACTCTATTTACTGCAGAATACACTAAAAAAACTTGCATAAAAAAAGGCGGCTCAGTTGAGCCGCCTTTAAGTGTTTTGCTTATTGAGACGGAGTACTCAAAAAATTCAGAGCCTGTGTTATTGCAAGTCCCTGCATTTTGTCCAGATAATCCTGACTTAAATTGCTTTCCGCTTTAGGGTAGTTGTTGATAAAAGTTTCAAGCAGGAAACCGTGATTCACCCAGTTATCACCGCTGCCGAACATATACCAGCCGGCTGTTGGAGAATCAATCGCACCTGAAGCTTCCGTATAATCTCCGGTAACTGTTACACCGGGATCAAAGTTATACGCATGTGCAAGCACTTTATTTGATACATTGGGTACCACAGTGTCATGATTTGCAGACTGAAGCAGAACTTTACTGTTTATCTCTGTATTATCAGCAAAATATGCAGGATCAACCGGATCAAGAATCAGCTGAAACATACCCAGTGTCGTATAATATTGAATACTGTGTTTTTCAAGTTTCAGTGATGAAAGAAGTCCTGTTATCAGATCGTTCGTTGCTTCATTGAGAATAGCCGCATAATTGCCGCCGCCTGCATTAAGCAGTCCTTTGTTAATAAAATTACCAGTTTTCAGTCCTCCTGTGGCCTGGTATGCAACACTTGATGTGGTAATATTATCAACATTCATAAGCATTGACCCGGTAATGGATCCCATGGACTGTCCGGCAAAATATAAAGGAGCCTGATACAATGGTGATGAATTATCTAAAGTTTGCAGACCGAACATTTTTGTGAGTGTATGCATATCCAGAATGGACTGATAAATATTCAGCCTGTCATATATCAAATTAGCCGTTAAATAGCAGCTTCTGGACTGAGTTTCATCACAGGATGTATCAGGTAAATCTGTATTTAAAACTCTGTCGCCGTGCCACGGCAGATCCATACCCACTACCATATAATTACTTAGTTTATCGGCAATTATATCTACATTGGATTTACTCTGACCGAGACCGTGCTGAAAGATCAATACCCCCGATGGAGTTTGTGTATTAATTGCAGTTTTTATAGTAACATTATCGTAAAGGGATGTATTATCAAAAATTGCAGTGCAAACTGCACCGTAATTCGACTGATTGTCCGGAAAACTATAGGTTCCGAGAATTGTCTGAATTGAAGCCAGCTCATAAAAATTCGGTGACTTAAAATAGGTTGAACCGTCAGTTACTGCTGGAAGTAATGTTGGATTTTGTTTGTACAAGTTTTGACATAACAAAGGCAGATCACTCAGACCATCCACCCCAACATATTCATTTGACAAATTATCGGCCATCAAGTTATCATAACTGTACCCCTTAATTAAGCTATCATAATTATTCAGCAGTGAGCTATTATCCTGCGTTGCACTTATTACACCAAAATCCTCCAATCCCAACGTTTTATCAGCTGTGGTAAATGTGAATATTTCAAGAAGATTTTCTTTTTTACTGGACGTCAGTTGTGCAGCCAAATCCCAGAGAGGCTCATAAGCTCCACAGAGCCCTTGTAACTCCCGGTCTATTGTGCTGCAGTTATCTGCCTCTTTTAATGTTTTATAAATAGGAGAAGGCATTACAGGATATCCGCGTGCATCTTTAAGATCACCGGTAATAATTACAAGATACTGATGGCCTGCAGTCATAGGTTTTAACGGATAGATATTTATCATATTACCGTTTTGCTTAATTTCGATGTCTGTAAAGAAATAATTACGAGGATTTGCATTTTCTTCATTCAAATAAGCGAGATCAAATATTTTAATACTGTTATAAAGAGAGCTGCTGCTCAACTTAATATCCAACGCCAGTGGAATAGCAATCGGTGTGTTGGGGCTGAGTCCTTTTAAATTCAAAGCTTTGATAGCTGAATAAAGGGCAGTTTCCGAAGCATCCCCAGCCTGAGCAGTCAAATCAACAATTCCACCTGCTTCCTGCCACATAATATCATTGGGAAAAGGTATGGACATATTTGATGCAGCAGGATTAAATTCCAGTCGGTTATAATTGACAGTATCCACATCATCCGAGCTTCCGCCGCATGATACTAAAATAGAAACAGAAAATAATACCAAAATAAGGTAGGTAATTTTTCTTAACATATAAAACTCCTCCTGAGAAAATCATATTATTTAAAATTTATAAGAAACATTTATACCAAAAATATGTGCATCTACATCTTTAAATTCCCCTGTAAGTTCCGGGGCAGTATAACCGTAAGGAGGCTCCTTACCTACTTCATTGTCAAATTTTCTGTTTTCATCATCAAGATAATTATATGCAACATCTATTGTTAAGCGGTCGAAATTGAATCCAAGACCTACAGCATAAAGCCATCTGTCCCCGGAAGGTACAAGTGGATCAACAGTTTCATCAGGAATCGGCGAATTATCTCTGATAACACCCAATCTCAAATCCAGAATTTTATTTACACTGTATTGTGCTCCAAGCCTTATGGCCCAAACATCCTCCCAGTCTTTGGGGCTTACTTGTTGGTCTCCGTTTTCAAATTCAATTTTTAATTCATCATAACTTGACCAACCTGTCCACTGGCCGTCCACTTCAAAAGTAAATTTACCAATTTCGTATGAAGTACCTATGTAAAGAATTTCGGGCAACGTTAACTCAGTACTGCCGGACCTCTTAATATTCATTGCAGGCACAGCCCCACCACCGATAATTTCTCCTTCAGGAAGTGACAAATCAGCTGTTCCGTCATCAATTTCATGCTTGATCTTGCTTCTGTAAGAAATCCCCGCTTTCCACTTTTCAGTAATCTTATAATGAATTGCAGCGTTCCAACCGTAAGCCCAGTCATCTGCTGTAAGTTCGGAATTACCGTCAGAATTCAACATAACGGTTCCACCTTCGGAAGGAAACATTTTAAGTTTGTTTTCCAGTGTAACATCCAAATTCTGGATATCAACACCTGCTGCAACACTTAGCTTGTCAGTAACTTTATACGCAATATTCGGATTAATCGTCATAGTCACAATCTCAACCTTTGTACCCCCGGGTATATACCTTCCTTCCCAATTGTCAGGCCATTCAGTTCCAAGACCGTAATTTGCAAACACCGCCAGACCTGTACTTATCTTTTCAGTGTTTTTCATCGTGTAATAGAAGTTGGGGATATAAAAAGTGCTTTCATCTGCTTCTGTTGTTTCTCCTGTGAGGTCGCTTTTAAAAGAAGCTGCAGGAGTTATTGGTGACATACCAAGAGAAAGTTGTATCCCATCAAGCTGAGTAATACCTGCAGGGTTAAAATAAAGGGCGGTGGGATCATCCGCCTGGGCAACAAATGCTCCACCCATGCCGAGAGCTTTCGCACCCTGTTCGTTAATCTGGAAACCACCTGCAAAAACAAAAGTAGGTACAAGTAAAATCATTTATACAGATAGAAAAGACATCTTTGCCTTTTTCATAAAGCCTCCTTTATATTGGTATTAATGAAACATATATTAATTTATAATAAATGGCAAGCTTAAATCTTAGATTAATAAAAAAATGTTATACTTAAAATGAATGAATTGCCACTCATAAACCACTCATGGAAGATACTAAAAAGTACATAATAAAGGCTTATATAATAAATTTTAATTTTTATCGCAAGTATTTTTTTATTTTTTACAATACTGAACAGTTATATCGATATATATCAAACAATGTTATTTTTAACTAACGTAGATATCTTTTCTATAATAAAGCTCTGAATGAGCCTGAATTTATAGACAATACTAAAAGCTATTATTATATATAAGGGAAGTTTTGCATAACTTAGATTTTTGAATAACTCTACTTGACCACGTCAAGAGATTCCTCGGCTACGCTCGGAATGACAAAAAATCATTGTCATTTCGACCGGAACGAAGTGGAGTGGAGAAATCTCTACCGCTATTTGACAAGAGATTCCTCGGCTACGCTCGATGTGACAAAAAATCATTGTCATTTCGACCGGAACGAAGTGGAGCGGAAAAATCTCAGACGCTGTTTGATAAAAGATTCCTCGACTACGCTCGATGTGACAAAAAATCATTGTCATTTCGACCGGAACGAAGTGGAGTGGAGAAATCTCTACCGCTGTTTGATAAAAGATTCCTCGACTACGCTCGATGTGACAAAAAATCATTGTCATTTCGACCGGAACGAAGTGGAGTGGAGAAATCTCTACCGCTGTTTGACAAAAGATTCCTCGACTACGCTCGGAATGACAAAAAATCATTGTCATTTCGACCGGAACGAAGTGGAGCGGAGAAATCTATACCGCTGTTTGACAAGAGATTCCTCGGCTACGCTCGATGTGACAAAAAATCATTGTCATTTCGACCGGAACGAAGTGGAGTGGAGAAATCTCTACCGCTATTTGACAAGAGATTCCTCAGCTACGCTCGATGTGACAAAAAATCATTGTCATTTCGACCGGAACGAAGTGGAGTAGAGAAATCTCTACCGCTATTTGACAAGAGATTCCTCGACTACGCTCGGAATGACAAAAAATCATTGTCATTTCGACCGGAACGAAGTGGAGCAGAGAAATCTCAGACGCTGTTTGATAAAAGCTCCCCTCCTAAGATAGGAGGGGACAGGGGTGGTATGAACTGAGGCTCAACACTTAAATTTTCATTCATTCTATTTTTTCTATTTTATAATCCATAGTTCCTAATCCAATCTTTTCTGCCTCCATTACCTGGAGTCTTCCGTCTTTTTGGTGCAGCAAGCTGAATATGTCCCAACCTTCCTTCTTTTTTATACCTTCAGCCCTTGATCCCGGAAGCGGTTCCACATCGCTTAATATATCAAGCGTTGCCGTGTCTATAGCAACAGGATCATCCGATATGAGAATCCCCTGATCCTGCACCACCGGATTATCAGCAATGGGCATACAATCACATTCTGGCTGCATTTCTGTTAAAAAATTCACATAAATGACACGATTAGGCTCAAAAGTGGAAGCAACTGCATTTGCTCCTTCAGCAACTGCTTTCATAAATTTTTCATGTGTTACAGGTACATGGATGGCGTCTTCAGGGCAAACCCTGGCACATCTTCCACATCGCCAGCATTTGTCTTTGTCCACAGTATAAATATTATCCGGAAAAGTTATACATTCTGCAGGACACACTTTCATACAATCATAACATAGGATACACTTATCTTCATCCCATTCCATGATATCTCCCATAAGAAAATGCATCTTTCCACGACCTTCGTGCCAATCCCCGTGATGGGATTCATTGGAAACACCTCCCATCGAAATATTTTTTATTGCTCCACCAAGCACAGCCTGAATGTGACCTTTAACATGCGTCAGAACAACCATTGACTTGGCTTCATAAAGTGCCGAAGCAACATAAACCTCCCCTAATAATTCCCCGGCTCGGGATTTTAGTGAATCTTTTCCATACATTCCGTCTGCAATGACCACCGGTGCATCCAATGTTAAATGATTATAGCCGGCTTCCTTTGCTACCTCCAAATAATCATAGGCAGGTATCCTCACCGAATCAGTGACAAAAGGTTTTGCAGGTACTTGTTTTACTGACTGAACAACCTGTTTTACAAACTGAGGTCTGATTGTTCGAAATGCGCCTTTACCACCAAGGTGAATTTTAAGTGGCACTAAGTCATCCTTTTCAATATACTTAGCTAATTCAAAATCTTTCAAAAATTGCTCAAATTTCCCCTGTAGACCGCTTTCATAATTAAAAGATGTCGAATGAGGACTGATATGATAAACTGTTGAAGCCATTTGCAACCTCCTTTTTATTTAATATTGACCTACAAATTATACCTATTATAGGTCTTTATCCCACATTTTTCTGGATACTATACATCGCTAATACAATCTTGATTCCTGCAGAAATACTACTTTCCACTGTATATTCAAAACATTTCGTTATTTTTATATATCTGAGTTTATTACAATTTTACTTTTTATGCAATATCTAATAAATCTGGCGGTGTTGGAAGTAGCTTGGTTGAAAAACAGAAAAATAGTGACTATATTTGTTCCCATTCGATTTTGGAGATATTTCTCTCTGATGTATCAAAATTTATCCCTATCAGATAGACAGGTTTATTTTCATTCAAATATTTTTCATGGTATTTCATGGATTTTAACTGAGTTAGTGCATCACTGCCGTCCACTTTAAACTCTGTTACATATATCCCATTGGGCAATTTCAGGGTTAAATCTATCCTCCCCTTATTTGTAACATCCTCAGCTGTAATATTAATGCCAAGAGCCTTCAGATATGCATAAAATACACTCACATAATAACCTTCGTATTTATACATTCTGTTATTGGTGAAAAGATT
>Ga0182237_100248_pt1 | contig 15151 bp, 13 predicted proteins | sample hydfratesGB_TF_B_FD_132457 | JGI IMG/M metagenome (GOLD analysis project Ga0182237, IMG submission 132457) | Subsurface microbial communities from deep shales in Ohio, USA - hydraulic fracturing test GB_TF_B | ecosystem: Environmental > Aquatic > Deep subsurface > Shale gas/oil reservoir >... | reverse complement strand
TGTTGATAAAAAAGTAATTTCAAAAGCCATGGGAATTTCAATTGAACAAATCAAAAAAATTGAAGAAGAAATGAATCAAAACAAGAATTAATCTACAGCCTCCTTTAAAAGGGGGCTTTTTTAGAATAACAGAGGCTAAGGTTACCTTGAACATGTTGAGAAGGTAAAACTAAGTTATTCTTCCATTGATATATTAAAAGTTTTTACTCTGAAAGATGCTTCTATATATTTCATATAACCCCTGCTTGTTAGAAACATCCGCATATAAAAATAAGTACGGAGTTTTTTAACAAAAACCTAATTAAATTATATCTCTAAAAATAAAAAATTATACAAGCCATGATATTTACATAATAGAATAAAAAAATAATTCAGAAAAAAGTATTCAAGAAATAGAAGAAAAAGAATACTCAGAAAAATATAAATTACCAAAAAGACCTAGTACAAAAAAAGGATATGTGCATGCAATAAATAAGGTATAGCCTTATATATTTAAAAATCTTTATTTTTACCTTAGTGGTATACTTTTCGATTGACATCAACACTAGATAGAGATTTTATTATCAGTTTTATATAAAATTAACGTATAAGAAATATAACCGATGTATAATTTCAATGTAGTTATATGTGAAATACTTAAAAATTTAGCTACTTAAAGGGGGTATTATTATGGCTACATCTTCTTTTTATAAAGATTTTAGAATAAAAACAGAGAGAGAATTGAATTCTTTAGAGAAAGCTTTTGAGAATCCAAAATCATTAAAAACCGATCCAAATGTTATCACAAAAGAAAAATACGAGGAAGGTATAAAGAGATTCAGAAAACAATTCTCCCACTTAAAGAAGCACTAGAGATAAGTGAAGATTTAACAAGCTCACTTATCTCTAATTTTTTTTGCAAAATAAATAAAGATATTGAAATCTTTTTAAAAAAGAAAGCTATGCCTTTAGAAAAACAAGGCCTCTCTAGAACGTTTTTAATAATTGAAGAAGATGAAAGTTTAGAAGTTTTTGATAACTTAAATATTTTAGCTTATTTTACATTAACAATAAAAGTAATAAATGTGGAAGAAGGGTTTTCAAAAACGAGGGTTAAAAAACTAACAGGATATAAAAATCCAAAAGAAAAACTCATTCCTATTATTTTATTAGGTCAATTGGGTAAAAATGATAATCATAAAAATAAAATAACAGGCGAAGAATTGATGATTTTTGTTAATCAGATAGTTAAAGAAGGACAATCAAAATTATCTGGGACTGGAATAATGGTAGAATGTACAAATAATTCAAAATTAATAGATTTTTATGAAAAACATGATTATCGTTTGATAGATAAAGAATATGAAGATGACGAATTGATTCAGTTTGTAAAAATATTCAACAGAAAAGATATAATAGAAAAAGATAAGGATTAAATTTTTTATTTAGATAGATAATTAAATAAATAGAAATACCTAAGAATAGAAAAATTTTAAAAATATCAATAAAAATATAAAAAAGCTATGATTATAAAAAATCATAGCTTTTCTTTATTATTTTGTATAATTCATAATGTTTATAATAAATATAAATATTATAGAATAAAAAATACGTTTTTTCTGAAATAAGAAAAATCATTAACATAAATACAACATGAATTAATTAAAAAATTAACTAAAAGCTTGAAAAATACTCAATAATAATATAGAATTAATTTGAAAATATTATTGTGGGGTGATTTTATGAAAAAAGCTGTCATTATTATTTTAATTTTATCTTTCATTAATAAAAATAACTAAAGAATCTGATAATTAGGAATTAATGAATAGGTATTAACTGAAAATTGTACCCCTTTAGAAAAAATAAACCCTTAAAAACCACGAAAAATTCACCAAAAAGATTATTTCTAAAATCATATTTTTAATTTTAAGAATTAATTTTAAGCAGTATTATACCATAAAATGTAATTAAAATCAATTTGAAGTTAAATATATGTTATTTTTGGTTTTCGAAAAGACAATTGATATAATTGAATAAAGAGGAAATGTTTTTGTTACCTTAAAAAGAGTAGGAGGAAATTAATATGATTAGAGATGAATATATAAAAACCGCTGGGAAAAGAATAGAAAAAAACGATGATTTTAATGAAATAGATTATTTGATAACAGCAGTATCTTATGAAAATAATAGAATTTCAAAAGTAGAACTTTGGAAAAAGGTTAATAAAAATAAATATGAGTTCGTTAATTATGAAAATAGGGAAGAAATATTTGAACGATTAAAAAATAAAGAAAAAATATATACAGCTATAGAAAGTGCTGTAGGAAAGTATGAAATAAAGGCAGAGGTGATACCTTATAACGATGAATATATAAAAACTGAAAAAAACATTGAAAAATGCGATAATCTGGGAGAAATAAGAAAATTTAATTTAAACAATAAAAAATACAGTACATGAGATACTATTAATGTTTTTGGCAAAAAATCAAGTGAATAAAATGAAAAAGAAAAAGGAGAATAAAATATGAAAGATGAAATCAAACAAGAAATTAAATTAACTAAAGAATTCATTAGTAAATTTAATAGTAAAAAACTCGAAGGCTTATTTAAACACTACAGTAATTACATTACTATTAGAAGAAATTTTAGAGAAGCTTATGATCTGATATCTTATGTTATAAAAAATGAGAAAGAAATTAAAAAAAATAATCTGTCTAATAATGAATCATTAATTAATATTATAAGTGCTTGTTTTTTTCATAGTGTTATATTGTATACTAGATGGTTTAAAAAAACTAATAATAAACTAATACTAAAAAAGAACGATTTTTTCCAAAAAGAATCACTTATAAAAGATCATGATAATTTTATAAAACTTAGAGATAAATACATAGCTCATAATGAGAGCAATGTTTTAGGGGGAGATCTATTTTTCTATGATCCTCAAAAAAAAGAATTAAAAAGCAGCTATGTTTTAAGGCCTTGGGATGAACCAAATAAAATCAAACAATTGATAGAGATAGCTCATAATAAAATAGATAAGGAAATATTACCTAAGAAAGAAGAAAATTTAAAAAAGGAGTTGGAGAATATAATAAATAAACATTAGTAATTTTTTGTCAATATCTGATGTAAAATTTTCTAAATGAGTGTTTTATAAGAAAAAATATTATGTTTGAAAGGAGGACTAATGATGGAATTATTCATTTTAATTGTAATGACAGTTATGCTTTTGCTGAATTTTATAGCCATTATAAAATTCTCTAAATTTTTTGCGGAATTCAGAGAGGAAAACAATAAAAGAAAAAACATATTAGTTGAAATTCAAAATCAGAATAAAAAAATAATGGAGTATATCTTGGAATCTCAAAATGAGATAAAATTATAATATTTTGAAAAAGAAGCTTTTTTCTCTTGAAACTATCAAAAATATATAGAAAGCTGTTTATTACAACGATGATTTTATTTTAAAATCATCGTTTATTTTTTTAAATATTGAATGATATAATTGAAATGTATTATTTTATTATTAAAGGGAGAGTTAAAATGAATAATAATATTATTATATATAATAATTCTACAAATGAAAGAGTTAAATATAATAACAATTCAAATGTTAAAAATGAAATAAGAAGAAGTTTAAAATCTATTGATTATCAAAAAACCTCTGAAAAAATATTATTTTCCGAATTAAAAACAAAAGATCCGACATTTTTTGACGTAGAAAATATTTTGATTTATAACATAGGAACTAGTTACTTTAAAAATTTAGCTAAAGATGGTTTGGTTTTTTATCATAATGAATCATCAATTGGCGATAGAAATTATAAGTATAATTATACATATAAATTGGTTTCAAAAGACGATACTGATTTCTTATTTGAAAAAAATAGATTAATTGATTTTGACATATCGTTAGATAAATTAACTACTAAAACACATCCTTTGGAATTTATGAAAAAAATAAAAATACAACCAGAGGATAATTATAATAGTGAATCAATATCAAAAATTGGAATAAATATGGTTTTAAAGTTTAAAAAAGAAAATAATAAAAACTTAACTTCATATATTAAGAAAATTATAGATGGTATAACTCTATCTTTACATTGTTTTGGGGGCATAAGTGAAGATTTATTAAGAAGTATGAGAAATAAATACAATGATATTTGTCGAGAAGATTTTAAATTTGAAAAGTATAAAATATTTGGTTGTAAAGAGAACTTAATATTTATTTATAGAAATAGTATAAAAGTAAACCCTGATGACAATAAAGTTAAATTATTTAGAATAAAAAAAGAAATAGATAATAAAATAAACTCAGAAGTTAAAATTGAAGGTTCAATATACAATCTTTAATAAAATTAAAATAATAGAAAACAAGCAATAAATATGAAGAAAGATTTTCAATTGTTTTTATATTTAGACGATTAATATTATGAAAATAAATTATTGTGGAGGTAAAATTTATGTATGAAAGAATAATAGAAATGATAGAGAAAAAAGAGTTTACTCAAGCTTTAAATGAAGTAGAAAAAATAGAAGATGAAAAATGGGAAAAATATAATTTAAATGGATTAATATATTTTTATCAAAATGAATTAGAAAAATCAAAGAAAATATTTGAAAAAGGATTAGAAATTGAACCAATAAATTCAGATCTATTATTTAATTACTCCCATGTATTATTATCTTTAGGGGAAAAAATGGAAGCATGGAGATATTTAATGAGAATACATGAAAAAGATTGGGCGGTATATGATATTTTAGGGGATATAGAATTTAAAAATAGATCAAAAGCTTCTGCAATCAAATTTTATAAAAAAGCATATGATCTAAATAAAAATGAAGAAATGGCAAAAAAATTATTAGAAAAAAGAAAGTCTATTAAAAAGAATGAAAAAATTGCCTTCTTCTGTTTACCAGGTTTGGAAACTTTTATTAAACCAATAGCAGAAGAATTAGCTTATGAGTATGATGTAAGATTAATAATATCAAAAGAGGAAAAAGAAATAAAAAAAGGAATAGACTGGGCTGACATAGTATGGATAGAATGGGCGAATGAATTAGCAATATATATAACTAATAAATTTAATTTGACAGGTAAATTTGTTATTAATAGGCTTCATAGCTATGAAGTTTTAAATAATTATCCCTTAAAAATAAATTGGGGTTTTATAGATAAATTAGTATTTGTTTCAAATCACATAAAAGATATGTTTTTTGAAGAATTTAAAATAAAAATTGATTATGAAATTATAGAAAATGGAATAGATTTAGATAAATATAAGTATAAGAATAGAAAAAAAGGTTATAATTTATGTTCTATTGCTCATATAAATTATAAAAAAAGTCCTGATATGTGGATTGAATTAATTAATAAATTAACCAAATTCGATATACATTACAATATGGAAGTGGCTGGTGATATCCAAGACAAAAGATTTCTAAAATATTTTGACTATATTATAAATGAAAATAATTTAGATAATAATTTTAAATTAAAAGGATGGATTGAAGAAATAGAAGAATTTTTAGAAGACAAAAACTACATAATTTCAACAAGCATACATGAAAGCTTTGGTTACAATATTGCTGAAGCAATGGCAAGAGGAATCAAGCCGATAATTAGAAATTTTAGAGGAGCCAAGGAAATTTGGCCTAAAAAGTTAATTTTTAATACAATTGATGAAGCAATAGAAAAAATAATGGAAAATAATTATTATTCTGAATCCTATAGAGAACATATAGAAAATAATTTTTGTTTTGAACAGGAAATTAAGGGAATTGAAATTTTATTCAAGAAAATGAAAAATAATAAAAAATTTTCTTATTCAAATTATTGGAATAATAGATTAGATAAAAAGTTTGATATAGAGGGAGTAGGGTATATAGGTTTAGGAAAATTGTATAACAGCTTTTTGTATAAACAAAGAGAAGACATATTAATTTTTATGATAAAGAAAATTTTTAATAATGTTTTAAATAACGTAAATGTTTTAGAATTTGGACCAGGTATTGGTTATTATACAAAGATATTTAAAAATTATGAAGTAAATTATTATAGGGGTATAGATATATCTAAAAAATCTATAGAAGAAATGAATAAAAAATTTGATGATTTTGATTTTATAAATGGTAATGTTAATAGTATAAATAATTATGGTGATAAAAAATATAATTTAATCTTTGGTGCAGATGTTTTATTACATATAACTAATGAAAAAGATTTTTTAACAACAATTTCAAATGTTAGTGAAAAATTAAAAAATAATGGTTATGGTATTTTTATGGAACCCGTCTCTTTCAATAAAATTAAAAACACTTCAGAACATTTTGTAATAAGATCTTATGATTATTATTACAAAATATTAGGAAGATATGGTCTTAAAATAGATAAAATTCTTCCCGTTTCTGCTTTTATGAATTGTCCTTTTGATAGTGATAATGATGTATTCAAAAAAATATTCAATGCAATTTCAGCTATTTTTTCTAATGAAAAATATGACCTTAATATAAAAAAAGATATAGGTAATTGGTTATTAAATAATGAAAGAGCTTTTCTGATTACTAATAACAAAGGGTTTTCACAAAAAATAATAATAATCTCAAAGAAAGGGACTGAAAATAAGATAAATGATGTAAAATATTCGGATATATTTAATCTAAATAATGTTCAGAAAAATATAGATAAATATGAGAGGATTTTAAAAGAAAAAGATTATTTTAATGATTTAACAATTTCTAATTTGAAGGATGAACTTGATTTAATAAAATCTTGGGAAACATAAACTTATTAAGATATAAAGAGATAATAAAGGTTCCTATTTTTATAGTTTTTACAGTTAACTCTGGAAGAAACGGAAAAACTTTGCTAAGAATCATTTTTAATTCAAATAATAAAATTATTATTCACTCAGAGAATTGGGGAATTATACAAATTTATTATTCATATTAATAAATTTAAGGACAGAAGTTTAGACGAAATTGTAAATGATATGAGATACCTCTAAAGTAGATACGTAATTGATAAAATTATAAAACTGAGGCCTGACCCTTACATATTAGACAAGTGGTATAAAAACTCACTTTTTAACAGAAATAGAAAATAAATTATCGATAAAGAAATCAAATCCATAAGATATTTAGATTCAGAATGATTATTAAGGTATTCATCGTAAACGAAATCAAGATAAAATTGAGAATTATTCAAGATATTTACCTCCTTTTTTTTTGTATTTGTTATTTAACGAAACAGAAAAAGGTTATTTATTATTTTTTTAAAGATTTAATTATAACCGATGGAGGTAAATATCCCTTTTAACATCGTTTAAAATTACTTTAAATAAACGTTTTTGCAATTTAGTAAGATACTATATAATTATGGAAGGTAGGGGGTGTGGTATGAGGTCAATGTATGTATCTGATGTTGGTGATGGTTTGTGTATGGCTATAGACACATTTTTTGGAAAAATAATTCAAATTGACTGTGGTAGCAGTCAAGGCAGTAAAGTAGCATTAAAAGGTCTTATGAATATTTACAATCATTTTAATAGCCCTGATGTTTTTATGCTTTCTCACTTTCATATGGATCATTACAATGGACTTATGTTTGCTTCTTCCAAAAGTTATTTTTCCCATACATGGGGAATAAAGGAAGTGTATTATCCCAAAATTCCTAATTTCCCAGAAAAAGATGAATTTATGACCTGTTTATTTACAATGAACCTTAGACTCTTTGGGAACGAAACAGGTATTATGGAATATGATTTTTTGAAAGCGATATCAAGAATAAACAGAGGAAGACCTTTTAAATACAAGCCTCTCTCTAAAGGAGATGTAATAAATATAGATGAAACATCATTTGAGGTTTTATGGCCACCAACAGAAATTGATGAAAAAGAAACTAAGGCTGTAAGGGATGCAATAAATGAATTTAATATAGCAATGGAAGCGGATGAAGGACTAAAAAAACTATATGAACGTGTAAAATCAGAAGGCATATTTAGAGGATATTTTGAAGAGGGGCTACAAAAGTATCCAAAAGAAAATGATAATGAAAGAGAAAATACTCATGTATCGATGAATATCGAGTATAAAGAGAAAGAACTACCTTCTGTTGTCAAGAAAGCAAATGATTCTCTCAGGAAAGCAGCAAATCGTTTAAGTCTTGCTCTATTGGGAGGAGATGGGCTGTTATTTTTAGGAGATCTGGAATCTAAAGAAATAAAAAAAGTAATAGGTGATTTGATAACAGCAGGTAAAAAGAAGTTTTATACGTTGGTAACCCCACATCACGGTACACATTGGGACAATAGTTTAAAAAATATTAAATGTATTTATTCCATAACTTCTAATGGCAGAAGATTATGTTCTCACATAAAACCAGAGTTTAAGGGTATATCGAGAAAGTCTTTTGCGACTTATTTTAATGGGGATATAGCAATTCCTCAATCCTTGTCTAAAACATTTCATAGATTTTATCCAAGGTGGTTTTATGATGAATATTGATTTTTTGTTTAACTATGAATTAACAGCATACTAAGTTCTCAAAAAAAGTCTTTATTAATATTTTTCCAAACTCTCTTTTTAGAATTAAATATTTTTATTCTTGAAAAATCTAAAGTAATCAAAAATTAGAACGATAATATTTATGAAAGCCCTGGCCGGGACAATTTTATAAAAAGCCAAAGGAATGGCAAAAAAACAAAAGAACATAATATTTTTTGGAATGTAGTTACACATTTATCATATTTTACTAAAGAAGTAATTATAAATTATATAGAAAAATCTGGTTTTGAAGTAGTTGAAATAAATAATTCCGCGGAAGGTATGGGAAGATTAGAATTTTATTGCAAAAAATCTAATTAATTATAATTTTTAAATCAAGCTGAATGATTTTTAAAAATCATTCAGCTTTTTATTTAGTTCTTGAACTTGTTCATCATTTAAATGATTATGTTGATATTTTTTTATCATTTTCTTTGCTCTTTCATTTTGGCCTTCTTTAATTTTATCAACAATTTTATTATATATTTCATTTGATCTTGATTTGTCATTATAAATGCTATAATATTTAAAAAATATTCTTTCTTCGTTGTGAGTTTTTTGGTTCAATAATAAGTCAATATCTGATATTATATTAACTATTACTCTATATTCTTTATAATTACTAAGAGTACTTACGCTATTATTTGATAAAAGAAATTCAAAAATTAAATTCACATCTTTTTTAGATAAATTTTGATTATTAAGTAAAAAATAAGATAAAATAATTTTATATATTTTAGAATTTATTTTTTCTTCAAAGATATATTCAATTGAATAGCTTTTAAATTTTTCAAATTTTTTTGTAAAACTGGAAATATTTTATAATGGGCTAAATCAACATCTAGATAGAATATGTCAGACAAGTCAGCTTTATTTTTAATGGCGATAAGGATTAAATCATAATAAAAAGTTGTAACATTATAAAAGTCAATTTCTTGTATTAATGGAGTTAAGTTTTTTAAAGGTTCATTATTAATGTTTTTAAAGATTATTTTATTATAATTTGAATAAATTGTATCAACATTTTGGAATTCTTTGCAAATTCTTTTTTGTTCATCAATATTGCAGTTTAATTTTTGATTTTCAAGAAATTTTTCAAATAAAAATACAACATCTTTTGATTCTTTTAAAATAGTATTATTATAAATATTTCTCAAAAATTTAATGTTTTTAGTTTTTATAGAGCTAGTTATTATTACCTTCATTATAGAAACAATATTTACTTTAGATTTAATTTTTTTGATGAATTCAAATGATTTATCATATTTATTCAAATAACTATAAATAAATCCTAAATTTTTATAAACTTCATCAATCAAATTATAAGATAATTCTGATACTTTTGGATCGTGTTTGTATAGTTTGGTATTATAAATTTCATGAATTTCCAAATATTTCTGATAATAGTTAATAGCTTCATTATATTTTTTTGTTTTTGCTTTAATTGAACCACCCATATAATTAAAATCTAAATAATTATCAAAGATATGATTGTATTTTTCAATTAAAATGGAGCCTTCTTCGAACTGTTTGTTATTTATATAAACTCTGATTAAATTTAAAATAATGTGAGGATAGTCAATTATTTTTTTGCGATTTTTAAAAATAAGATTATAGGCAGTTTCAGCTGGAGAAATTGCCTTTCCGTAATCTTTGTGCATACTATAAGTTACAGAAAGTTGAAACCAATAGTATATATTTGATGGGTTGTTTTTTAATTCCATTTTTAATAATTTACTTGTCCTATTAAATTTTTTTTCCATTAGTTCTTCATCATCCATAATATATCCATAATGAACCAATCGAGGCCTTTCAAAATGTTTATAAGGTTCTTTAAAAATTGGTTGGTTATGTATTGAACCAACAAATTTAAAGGTCTCACTATTTTTAAATATTCTGGGGGCATTTAAATAATTGATTTTTGATAAATCATTTAAACTAGCTAAATTTTTAAGTGTTAAAAAACAAGTGTTATAATTATTATACTTTTCTTTTTTAAAAAAACTTATTATATCATCTGGGTATTCTAAAACTTCATCACCATCTATAATAAAAATCCATTCACCCTTACAATAATCAATAGTAATATTTCTCATTTCAGAAAAATTGTTATTCCATTTATGAAAATATAATTTATCTGTAAATTTTTTTGCAATACTTACTGTTTTATCAGTCGAACCAGTATCCACAACAATCAATTCGCTATTGATATTTTTTCTTAAAGGAGTTAATGATTCCAAGCATTCATAAAGATGTTTTTCTTCATTTTTTACCATCATGGCAATGCTTAACTTGAGCATATTTTAACCTACCTTTTAAAAAAATAATTACCTTTAAAGTATAACACACATAAGACGATAAATATTTGAAAAGAAACTTCACACGGAGGTGAATGAAATGGATAACAGTTATCTAGGTAATTTCCAAATGCTCGGTATCTCTTCTGGTATGGACACAGGAGCTATGATAGATGCTTTGATGAAAGCGGAAAGACAGCCATTAACACGAGTTGAAGAAAAATATAATGATTTAGCTTTACAACAAAAATCTTGGATGGAAGTTGACGATAAATTAGAAGAATTTTGGGACGAAGCTCTAAAAATGAGATTTCAATCAAATCTAAATCCAAAAACAGCGACATCATCAAATGAAAATGTACTAAAAACTACAGCCAATCCAACATCTCTGGATTCAAACTTTTACGTAAAAGTAAATCAAACAGCATCTTCATCCAACATGACTTTTCAAAACTCTGTTGGTTTTGATTATTCTAAAATCGCAAATAATACAAAATTTATAGATATGGATCAAAATATAACTCCAGAAACTGGAACATACACAATAAACTATAATGATGGAGCTGATCAATCATTTGTATTAAATATAGATGACACAACGACAATTCAAGATATAATTGATCAAATTGATAGTGATTCAGGAAATAAATTAAAAGCAGATTTAGTAGATGGAAAATTATCTATTTCAGACAATACAGGAACAAACGCTATACAAGACATTTCTTTAGGAGGTACTTCTGACACTTCCAACTTTGCGGAAGTTTTTGATATGGCTTTTTCCACATATGACATAGGCACAAGTACCTTTGAGAGTTCTTCAGATGTAATAGACTATTCTTCAATGAAATTATCTAATTTAATAGATATCACAGCAGAGAGTGTCGTAAATATAAATGGAACAGATATCACAGTTAATCAAGACACAACTTTGAGTGGATTCATTAGCCAAGTCAACAATTCAGAAGCTGGAGTTTTTGCTTCTTTTGATAACAATTCAAAAAATATATCAATAAGAAACATTGAAACAGGCCCAGTTGGTTTAAACGTAACAGATGATACCACTACAAATCTTTTGAATAAATTAGGTATGAGTGGAACAGAAACAATAAATCAAGGGCAAAAAGCTGAAATAGAAATATATAACAGTTCTTCTGACGTTACTCCGATTACAACCCTAACATCTTGGGATAATAATTTTGATTATAACAATACTAGCATAAACGTTAATAACACATCTACAGAAAAGATAGCTGTAGAAGTAACACAAGATACAGACAAGGCAGTTGAAAATATACAAGGGTTTGTAGATAAATACAACGAAACAATGGAATATCTATATGAAAAATTGCATGAGGAAAAAGTAACTGATATTCCAGAAGAAGAAATGACAGATGAAGAAAAAATGCAAGGAACACTTAAAGGAGATAGAAATTTAGAAAGAATATTTTATCAAATGAGATCAATTGCCTATAAAACTCTTGATTGGGATACAACAAATTCAGATGACACTATGCCAGAGTATACTTCCTTATATGAAGTGGGTATTTCTTCTGGAGATGTTGGAGATAATTATGATAATACTATAAAAGGTCTTCTTTCTATAGATGAAAACAAATTAAAAGAAGCACTTTCAAATAATTTTGAAGATGTATATAAATTGTTTGCTACAAACAGTTCTTTTGAAGTGAGCGGAGAAACAAAATATAATAAAGGTATAATAACTGAAATAAAAGATCTTTCATATGATTTTACAAAATTTGGAGGGTACATAGACAATATAGCTGGTACAAATGGAACTATAGGTATCCAAATGAGAAATACAGCAAGTAGAATGACCGATTTACTGGATCAACTACAAAGAAAAGAGCTCAGATATGTACAACAGTTTTCAGCGATGGAGAAAGCAATTAGTAACATGAACTCTCAAATGAATTATATGATGAGTAGATTATCTGGGTAAAAAATTTCGATAGAAATCTAAAGTAATAAAAAAATAGAACGATAATATTTATGAAAGCCTTGGCCAAGGGCAAAAAATTAAAAAAGCCAAAGGAATGGCAAAAAACAAAAACACGGAGGTGTAGTTATGAGAATTAATCATAATTTGAATGCATTAAATGCATGGAGAAATTTAGGTAGTGCGAACACATCAATGGGTAAATCATTAGAAAAATTATCTTCAGGTTTAAGAATTAACAGAGCTGGAGACGATGCTGCTGGTTTAGCAATTTCTGAAAAAATGAGAGCACAAATAAGAGGTTTAGACCAAGCTACAAGAAATGGACAAGATGGTATTTCTATGATTCAAACTGCTGAAGGTGCTTTAACAGAAACACATTCTATTTTACAAAGAATGAGAGAACTTGCAGTTCAATCAGCTAATGATACTAACGTTAATATTGATAGACAATCTATACAAGATGAAATTGTTCAATTAAAAGAAGAAATAGATAGAATTGGTAATACTACAGAGTTCAATACACAAAGTCTCTTAAAAGGTGATGGAGGGACTACCTTAGAAGGAATAGGGATATCAGCAGCTGATCTAGGAAATCTATCTGGTGGAGCTGATTTAACAACCACAGAAGCTACAAATACTGATACTATTGAAGCAGCAGCTGATGCAACTTCAACACTTCAATTCACTTTAAATGGTCAAACAATAGATTTAAGTTTTGCTGCAGATGGTACTGCTGGTGAAGATTCACATGTGGGATATAATATTACACAAAGTAGTGCATCAATCAATATCGATGGTGATCAAACTGTTAATGAAACAGCTGCTGGAATAAGAGATGCATTACAAAAGGTTATAGACAGTAATGAAGTTTTGAAAGATAATTATGTAGTTTCAGGAACTGGAGCAGATGTAACAGTTTCAGCATTAAAAGATGGAGATTTTGCTGGTTCAGCTGGTACAATTTCAGCAACAACAGTTGGAGGTACAGCCGTTTCAGGAGCTCTTGGGGCAGGAGATACAGGAACAACTACAGCTCCAGTGCAAGCAAGTTCTACATTAACAATGCCTGCAGATGCTGATGTAGCAGCAGGATTAGAAGGAAAAGGTATTACAATAAATGGAACAGTTTTAGAGTTTTATGATGCTACAAAAGGTGTATATGAAGGTGACGCTCAAGGTATAGATATAGGTGGAATAACTACAAAAACCGCTCTTACTGACGCTATTGTTGCTCAAGCTAATGTTGAAGGGGTTACTCTGTCTAACAATGCAGGTGATTTAGACGTAACAGCTGCTCAAGGTGGAACAGAAGGAAATGATATTTCTGTTGCAGATGGAGGAATTCAAGAAGATTTTAAAGCTGAATTTCAAATTGGTGCTAATCAAAATCAAACTATGGAAGTAAATATAGGAGATATGAGATCAAAAGCATTAGGAATTTCTGATGTTGATTTAAGTACAAAAGAAGGTGCTCAATCAGCTGTTAAAACAATAAATTCTGCAATTGAATCAGTTTCAGCTCAAAGATCAGAACTTGGTGCTGTGCAAAACAGACTAGAACATACAATCAATAATTTAAGTGTTTCAGCTGAAAACTTGACAGCTGCTGAATCAAGAATCAGAGATGTTGATATGGCTAGAGAAATGATGACATTCACAAGAGATCAAATATTATTACAATCATCTAATGCTATGTTGGCTCAAGCTAACCAATTACCACAAAACGTACTTTCTTTATTAAGATAGTATCTTAAAGGTAGTTTAAAAAATAGAAATATTATAAAATATGTAATAAAAAGAGCATGGAGATTAATTTCTCCTGCTCTTTCTGATTATTTTTAGAGTTTTATAATTGATGGAATTTTTTAGATTTTGTTGTTAAATCCTAAGAGTAGTTTAATTCTTTTGATTGTATCAGTTATATTAAAAACTTTGCTATAGAATATGATAAATAACAATTCTATTAAGTTTGTCAGTTTAGAAGAATTATCCGTTAGCCTCTTTGTATCTAAAGTTTCAATGATTCTTGGTATTAGATTTTTCATAATTAGTTATATATTTGAAAAAATAATAACTATATTGATTAACCTTGAAAAAACCAGTTTCAAACAAAATCTAGAGAGATTTAAAATGAACTATCATTTCAAATATATTATGAATAGATAAGTTTAAAACAACCTACCAATAGGTAGGTTGTTATATTTAGTGATCGTTTAAAAGATTGAATCTTTGATTATTTTGTTGTTGCTTTATTTTTTGGAGGTTATTATTTAATGATTCATCTGGAGCTGTTTTTAAGTTATTTTTTATATCATTGTATATTTTAGCAATGTTACCCACAGAATCTTTAGTAAAATATGGTTTA
>Ga0182237_100245_pt1 | contig 15635 bp, 17 predicted proteins | sample hydfratesGB_TF_B_FD_132457 | JGI IMG/M metagenome (GOLD analysis project Ga0182237, IMG submission 132457) | Subsurface microbial communities from deep shales in Ohio, USA - hydraulic fracturing test GB_TF_B | ecosystem: Environmental > Aquatic > Deep subsurface > Shale gas/oil reservoir >... | reverse complement strand
CAAGTTTACTTAAAAATTATCTCCAAAGATTATATGATCAAGAACTTGAAACTTCAAAAATAAAGAATAAATTATTTACTGAACAAAGTAGTGATAATGGAAAATTATATACAGACCAAATTCATGCAACTTTTCTTGAGTATGGAACAAAGCCTCATGATATTTTCCCAAAAAGAAAACAAGCTCTATCTTGGTATGTTGGGCCAAAACCAAAACCTCAAGGTTATATGGGCGATTCAGGCAAATGGGCTGTAGCAAAACATGTAAGACATCCAGGAACGAAAGCAAGACATTTTTTTAAGAGAACTTTAGAAGACAACGAAAATAAAATCCTTGAAATATTTAAAAGAGGGATAGAAGATGTATAACGAATTATTAGATAAAATAAAAAATGATTTATCTGTTATAAAAAACAATGACATTTTAATATTTGACAAAGTAACTAAAGGAGCTACGAAATCGGATGATGATTTGAATGTAGCTTCTATTTTTTTAGCAAATTCAAACCACGGACAGTTAACTTCAAGGAGATATGAAACAGAGCCAACAATTAATTTAGTTTGTATTTTTAATAAAAAAAGAGATGATCTATCTCAAAATGAACTTTTTTTGCAAAGAAAGTATTCAGATATAGAAGTAATAGAAGATTATTTTAAACAAAATTTTGTACTAACAAATACAGAGTTTAGTGAAGATAATAATGGTTTATATGTAATGATAACATTCAAAACAAGTGAGGTGAAAGCAATATGAGTATAGGAACTGGTGCAAAGTCAGCAGTAACTATTGGGGAAGAAACTACTTTTGCTACCGAAGCAGAAGTTAAGTATAAAGTTCCATTTACTTCTGAAAGTCTTAATCATAGTGTAGAAACAAATCAATCAGAAGCATTGTTAGGAAACAGGGCTGTTAAATCTCTTGCTCCTGGAAAAGAAGGAGCTGAAGGTTCTATTGATTTGGAAGCTTATCCTGGTATTATGGGATTTTTGTTTTATTTAGCCCTAGGAAAATCTGTTGCTTATGATTCTAATAGTGATTCTACAGATGATTCAACAAAAATTATTCCTATTGGAATAACAGAGGATCTTCCTTCAGCAACTATAGAAGTAGATCATTCAGGAAATAAAATAAAATACACTGGTATGACAGTTAATTCATTGAGTTTTTCTGGAGCTGTAGGAGATATTCCAACTATGTCTGTAGATTTTACTGGTAAAGAAGAGATTATAGGAGCAGCTACTGTAAGTTCTACTCTCGTAGAACCAGGTGAGGATCCTTATTACTTTAAAGAATTAACTCTTTACAACGACGAATTTACAACCGTTGCTGATTTGTATTCATCTATTGATATAGAGATAAATAACAACATAGATGCAGATGATTATCGTTTAGACGGAACAGGAAAAAGAAAAAGTGTTACTGCTAATAAGTTAGAAGTTACTGGATCAGTAAACATTTATTTTGATTCTTCCGTTCTAACTAATGAATATAGCAAATACAAAAATTTTGAAGATGCGAAAATAGGTATTAAATTAGCAAAAGATTCAGGGGAAGAATTACAAATATTTTTACCAAGAATAAAATTCACAGAAATGCCTCATGATATTGGTGGTGCTGATAAGATTAGTCTTAATGCTAATTTTACAGCGATAATACCAGCCTTAGGCGATGTAATTGAAGTTATAGATAAAACTAACGATACAGGAACTTATTAAGGAGGAATTGCAATGGCATTCATAATTGATACTAATAAAACTAAAAAAGTTTATTTTAATGAAAAAATGGAAGTTTCAAAAGAAGAGACAAACGACTTTGTGGAGATTTTGGCAGAACCAAATATAGAAATTGTTGAAGATATTAAAAAAGCAATTAAACCAAAGAATTTAAAAATAGCAAGAGATATGTCAATGGAAATGGAAGTATCAAATATCGGGCATATACCTCTTGAAATTGTCTCAAAAGTAGTAAAGGGTTGGAGTGAAAAAGAACCATTAACCCTGAATACTTTGAAGACAAAAGTGCATTCAAAGCTAATAAACAGTTTATGGAATGAGATACTCCACGAATATGGATTAGATCAACAAAATGATATTAAGTTTTAATGGAGTAAAAGTTTTATTCAAAGAAATTGATTTAAAGTCTTTAATGACAATAGAAAATGGAGGAAGGATTTATGAGATCCTTCCTTTTTTAATTTTAGAGTGGAGTATTGATAAAAAAATAAGTTTTAAAAATGTATTGAATTTAAGTCCTGAAGCAGCGGAAAGGATTTATAAAGAATCGAGAAAAGAATATGATTTATTAGAAAATATTGAAGAAAATATGTTATCTGGTTGGATAGCAAGTACTATAAAAAAGTCAGGTAATCAAAAAATATCTTTTAGAGGATTTGAAGATAAAGAAATTAAAGTAATTAAAGAATGTTTAAAAATAAAAAATACTCTATTTGATCACAGAGGAAATATGATTAGTTATCCAGAAAGAGGAGGATATTTAGAGCAGAATGCAAAATATATGTACTTTTTAAGGATTTATCAAGAACAATTGAAAATACATTATAACAATCTATCAAAAAGAAAAAAATAGGAGGTGGCTGATATGGCTAATGCAGCTACCATGAGTATTATTATAAATGCAAAAGATATGGCTTCAAAAACTATAGCTGGTATAGGTGGTTCTTTGAATAATCTACAAAAAACAGCTAATAGAGTTCAAAGAAGCTTTAATGATTTTAAAAATTCATATAATGAATTAGCAAGAGGTGCAGAAATAGCTTTAGGTGCAATAGGTGCAGCTGGTGGAGCTATATTCATGTTTTCTAAAAATACAGAAAAGGCTATGGCTAATGCTTCAACAATGTTTAATAAGACTGCAAAAGATTTTGAAAAATATTTAGGAAAAGATATATCGAAAATATCAATGCAATATGGTCAAAACTTAGAATCAATGTGGCAAGCAACATATGATTTAGGATCAGCTGGAATTACATTAGAAAATGTCCCTGCAGTATTACAAAAAGTTGCTAAAGCAGCGGTTGCAGGTAATACTGATACATCTACAGCATTTACAGGAGCTATAAAACAGATAAAAGCTTTTGGTTTAGAAATAAAAGACCTTGAAAGAGTTTTCGCTGTACAATTCCAAAGTGTTCAAAAAGGGTTACTCACTTATGAAGAGTTAGCTCAATCAATACCAGAAGTTGCAGCGACAGCTAGAACTCTTGGTGAAAATTGGGTTGATGCAACAGCAACTTTTGCAGAATTAACAAAATATATGCCTGATGCCTCTCAAGCGGCTAATGCTCTATCAAATGTATATAATGAATTGACAGAGAAATCAGAAAGTTTGAAAGAAGCGGGTATTGAATTATATAGAGACGGAAAATTTATTGGTTTTTCAAAAGTTTTAAGACAAATAACTTCTCAGATTGATGGAAAAACAAATGAAGAAGTTGCACAGTTTTTCAATTCATTGGGTTTATCAGAAGAAGCTGGGAATGCTGTAAAAAGTTTAGTAAATAACTATGAAAGCTTGCAAAACACATTAAGCAGCACAACTGATGATGTTTCAGCTTTAAATGAAATGTTTGAAAAGCAAACAAGTACAGCAGAGTGGCAGTTTAGAAAATTAGTTGTTGTTTTAGACAACCTTAAGCAAACAATATACAGTGCTTTTAAAGATACATTAGGAAAATGGATTCAAAAAGCAGCTGTTTGGGTTCAAGGCCTTACGAGATGGATTGAAGAAAATAAAGACCAGTTTGTTGAATTAATAAGTGCTGTTGTAAGGCTTTTAGGAGTTATTATCGGATTCAATATCGCATTAAATATATTTAGCAAGTTAGGTTCAGTATTATCTGCTCTTACTAATCCTTTCACTTGGATATTGGGAGCAATTGCAGCAGTTTTCACAATGCTTGAAGATCAACAAAAGGAAGCTATATTTGAATGGATAGGCAAAGCTATAGACAATATAATTTCTTATGTAAAAGAGCTATTCTCATTATTGTCTAACGATGGATTTATGGCTGTATTACAAAAGATATTTAAAGATATTGGCAGTTTGTTTGGAAATATAGGCAACTTTACTATTGGGATAGCTGTTGAAGTTGTTAAATGGCTTGGAGACAAAATACCAGAATGGATAAATAAAGGTAAACAAGCTATTGATATGCTCATAGCTAAGGTTGATGAAAGTGGATTACCTCAATGGGCTAAGAATGTTTTAAAAGGAGCTTTAAATACAGCAAAATTAGCTTTAGATTTAGTTGGTGATGCTTATGATTGGCTTTCTGGAATAATTGGTGCAACTAAAGAAATGTTTTTAAATATAAAAAATGGTGAAGATAGTCCCTTAAGTGCAGTATTAAAATGGTTATCTTCAATTGTAGATACAACTGTAAAATTTGGAATAAATATATTATCTGATGTTTTGGGTTGGCTTTATGGATTATTTGGGGCTGATTCAGAAGCAGTAGAAAATTTTAAAATAAATTTAGAAGGTACTGCATGGGAATGGTATGAAAAAATGAAAGAGTGGGAAGATAATGCAATACAGATTACATTAGACTTGTTGATGGGAAAAAATGAATTTGAAGATGGAACTTTATTTAATATAGGGCCATTCGGTGAAGAAAAGAAAAATGATGGTTGGTTAAAATATCTCATTCCATCACCAGAGATTTTTTTACCAGGTGGTTATAAAGGTGGACAATTTGATGTTGGTGGATATACAGGAGACGGGGGAAAATATCAACCTGCAGGTATAGTTCATGCGGGGGAATATGTTATTCCGCAGTGGCTTGTTAAAAAAGCTCCTGGACTTGTTGGAACGATTGAAAATGTCAGAAAACAAGGATACGCAAATGGTGGAGCTGTTGGATTTTTACCTGGTTATTTTGATGGTGGAGATGTTGTTGAATTATTAAAAAAATACTTCATAGGTGGGGAAGAAGATAGTGGAGTTAGTAAAGATATAAATACAACCACAGACACAGTTGGATATATATTTGATTTTGTTAAGAATTACATACCAGAGCAAGAAGAGGAGTTATCAGTTATTCAGCAAGCAGTGAATGAAATGCTTGGAATCCAAAAATCAGATGAAGAAAAACCAGAAAAAAGTAATGTAGAAAAAACCATAGATAAGTTATATACATTCTTTCCAGAAATGAAGCAGTATTACGATAAAGATAAAGGTGAAGCAGGTAATTTAGGTAAAATATTCTCTTTGGGTATGGCAGGGCAAGGGAGTATGAAAGATAACTTCCTTGGAGGTTTTGCTGGTTTATTTAAAGATTTAATAGGTCCTCTTGGAGAAGCTGTTGCAATGCTTTCAAATGTTCAAGCTCTTTTAAATCCAATAACAACAATTGTAGAAGGAATGATGACAATATTAGGGCCATTGATAAACAATGCTCTTATGCCTTTTGTCAATATACTTACAAATCTTGGTAAAATGCTTGGTACTTTATTAGTTCCTTTGTTAAATCCACTTTTAGCTGGTTTACAAGCTTTTGCAGCAGTATTAACATGGATGTATAACAAAGTAATAAGACCTATAGCTCAGGGGTTTTATATTGCTTTTGGAATGGTAGCCTCTGGGTTTAATGTTCTTTATAATACTATATCTTGGTTTATTGGGGAAATTACTTTTGGAGCTATAAACATGGGTAAAAGAGCAGTAAAATCAATGGATCAAATCATAAAAGAAGCAGGAGAAAAATTCCAAGAAATAGATATCAAAAAAGAAGATGAATATAACACAGAGTATAAGAGTTCAGTTACTCGCTCTGGTCCAGAAAACGTTTATAATACATTCAATATAAATGCAAACGACAGTTTTATACAAGATAGTCAAGAAAAGTTTAAGACATATATATTTAAGTTAATAAAAGAATATGAGAAAGAAAGCGGTTTAAAATTTGCAACTTAAGAAGTCCTTCGGGGCTTCTTTTTTTATTATGGAGGTGAGTTTATGTCAAGTTTCAGCCCTATTTTTGGAACAGCACAAGTTTTAAAACAACTAAAAAATAACTTTAATGCAAACTCCGAGCCAACAAGCTCAAATGATATAAACGAAAAATATGAAATTGGTAGTTTATGGATATATGGAAGTTCTGTTTATATATGTGTGGATAACACAGCGGGAGCAGCTATATGGAAAACAATTGCAATTAATCATCAATGGAGTGGAACTGAACTAAGACTACAAAATCCAGATGGTACATGGGGCAATTATGTCGATTTAAAGGGTGATTCTCTCACAGCAGAGTTTAGTGGAACAGAGTTAATAATTAGAAATGCTGAAACTAACACGATATTAACTCAACAAGACTTAAAAGGAGACTCTCTAACAGCTTTATTTGAAGGATATGAGCTTGTTATCAAAAATGCAGATACAAATACAGAAATAACTCGATATAACGTTAGAGGCGAAAAAGGCGATGAACCTGCTCACGAAATAAGTGGAATGCAAATCAGATTTAAAAATCCAGATGGCACATGGGGCGATTGGTTGACAATAACTCCACAAACAATAGATAAAGCAGGCAACGATATACAACTAAAAGATGGTAGTGGAAATATTTTGTCTGTAATAACTTTAAACCTAGCTTCCTCCACAACAGACGGACTTATGAGTAAAGAGGATAAAAGTAAAATAAATAATATAAGCGATAACGCAACAGAAACAACAGCGACAGCATATTCCAGTGGTTTTAATAAGTTTTCTATAGATGGAATAGATGCTTTAACAGGAAGTGAAATTGTAGAAGAAGGAAGTAATGTTAATGGTAATTATATTAAGTATGAAAACGGGCTTATGATTTGTTGGGTATACCCAAGTATAACTTCTGGTTCATCTATAGCTAGTGAGGTATCAGTAATTTCTACACAAGTATTAAAAGGTCTTAAATGGACATTTCCTTTAATTTTTTTAAATAAACCTTTTGTTACTGGAAATACAAATATAAGTGGATATGGAAAAGAAATATCAGTTACAATGGCTGAATCATATGGAATAAATAATGTTTATGTTGATTATTATATTTCTGCATTTGACTCATTTGATTATACAGATTTAGTTGAACTTAAATTATTCTCAATAGGCAGGTGGAAATAATGAAAATAAAAATAATTGGACAAAGATATAATGAATATGCAAAAGATAAATCACCATTAGTAAGATATAAAAAAATAGATGAAAATACAATTTCTATAAATGATGAAGAAATATATTTTAACCCAGATTTTATTACTTACAATGTTGAGAATATTGATGGGTTAAATAAAGCATACAGAGATGAAGAAACAAACGAGCTATATTTAGAGATTGTTTATAGATATACAGCAGAAGAAAAACCTATATTTGAAAATCCTAATTATTATGAAGACGGAGGATACAGAGGAACACAGTTTGAAGATTTCACAGATTTAGAAAACGGTGGTGAAATTATATGATAGAACCTTCTGGAAAAACAAAAGAACAAGTTAATCAAGAAAGAATAAATAATGAATGGACTAAAATAAGGAATAAAAGAGATAGGCTATTGAAAGAAACAGATTATTTAATAATGCCAGATTATCCTATTACTACAGAAAATAAGCAATTAATAGAACAATATAGAAGCGAATTAAGGAACATACCACAAAAATATACAGACCCGTTTCAAGTAGAATTTCCACAAAAACCAGAATGCGTATAAGACTGATTATACGTAAAAGGAAGTGATAAAATGAATATCTTTGATAATTCAAATATAATTACTAAAAATACAGATGATGTGCCTTTTGTGGGTATATCATCTTTTTCTTTAGAAGATGCAACTATAAATCTTATAACTGAAAAAATATTAAACAATGTAGATTTAATTCAAGAAAATATTTACTATCAAAACGAAAGCAATTCATATCATAATATAGATCACTCTATAAATTTTGAAGAAGATACATATACTTATTCCATTAAAATACGTTCTATAAATACAAAAAAAATAAAACTTAAAATAAATTCTAGTTATATAATATTTAACCTTGTAAATAACAGTATAGTTGATTCAAACACAATAGGAAGTATAAATAAATTAAAAGATAATACTTATTTATTGACTATTACTGGAAACGCAACAGGGCAAGGGAATTATGGAATACATTTTATTAATGAATTAAATAATGAAAGTTTTGCAGGAGATTTAACTAAAGGGATTGTAATTTATTATGAGCAGTTAGAAAAGAAACCACATATGACAAGCTATATTGAAACAGAAAGAAGTGCAGGGAATTTAGAATTAGAAACTAAGTTAATAGAGTCATCTAATTTCTTTTTTTCTACAAGAGTTAGATTTTATACAAATTCTTATGATATACAGCAGTTAAATGATTTTCTAAAATATAACCCAGCTGGATTTTGGATTGTTAGAACAGAAGAAAATGTTATTTCTCTAATTCTTTCAGATGGCAATACACAAAATCAATTAGATATATCTATTACAGACTCTTCAAGATGGCAATATATAGCTCTTATAAACGATAACGACAATTGGACTCTATATGTAGCAAATAAAACTGATGGAGTCCAAAAACAAACGATTAATTTTTCAATGAATATAAACGGAATGAATAAATATATTGTATATTCTGATGATGCAGCAGATAACAGTTTGCTGAATGGGAGATTTGCAGATATTTATTTTAGTAATTATAGAAACTTAAACGGAGATATTCTTTGGACAGAAGATAAGATAATAGAGCAATATCAAGAAGAATATATCTACAAGAGGTGATAATATGTTTCCACCGATAAATATTGACAGTTCTTATATAGATTTTGTAAGACACCCAACCCGAAATAAAAGAATTAAAGTATTAGCAAAAATAGATGGTATTAGCTGGTACGATATAAGTCAGTTTGTGCAAAAGATAAATACTAATAATAAAATTCAATTATTAGAAGATCCTGCTATTGATAATGCTAAAATAACAGTAAAAAACGAAAACAATGCTTTCACTAAAACTCAATATAATGATATCTTTGATCCAAACGTTGGTAAATTAAACGGTACAGTATCAGACGATTATCTAAACAAACCTTGGGAAGTTCAAATAATATTAGAAGTTTATAAAACTTCAACAGACAAAATCGAGATACCTCTTTTTACAGGAATAAAACCAGAAAGCGGCATAACAGAAAAGCATAAAAAAGCAGAGATAGAAATAAAGGATATATTGTATTATGCAGTAAATAAAGAGTTAGATTATCCTCTGCTTTATCCAGCTAACACTCCAGACAATATATTAAGCAACTTATTAACAAGAGCAGGATTAGATTCAAGTATTTTTAATTTACAGAGTCTTACAAAACCTTTCGAAGCATTTATAACAGAAGAAAACTCAACTGTTTGGAGGAATTTACTAAAAGTTGTAAAAGGTACTCAAGGAAGAATTTCAACAACTCCAGAAGGAGAAATAATTTATAGAACAAGATCAGAAAATTTTTATGATCCAGATATTGCAGTTACTATTGATGAGAATAAAATACAAGAATATGAGCTACAAGGAGAACAGAAATATAATAAAATCAAGGTGGATAGTGAAGGATATGGTATAGATTCAAGCATAACAAAAATAATAAATACAACTTTATCTAATGACGAGAACAGAACAATAAAACCAGGAGATACTGGCACATTTGAGTTAGAATATATCTCTGATTTCGCTATGGATATAGAATCAACTATATTTTTAAGTTATAGTTCAAACACAACAGTAGGAATAGCTTATGATAATGCTTTTTCAGCAGGAGATTCAGATAGCAATATAAGGCTTGTTAGATTAGATAGATATCCAGATAGATTAGTTTTTGAGGTAGAGAATTTAAATACAAGCATAGACATATTAATAGATGCTGTTAAGTTGAACGGTAGACAAATAAACAAAATATCAATGGATAAACTAATAAAAGCAAACAATACATCCAATCCAGATAAAGAATATTCAATTCAAAGCTTTTATGGTGAAAAAGCTATGCTTTCTAATATAGCAGATGTAGCAGAAAGCAATATAAATAAAGATATTATATTTGAATTAGCTTTAAATGAATTCTATCCAGAGCTTTATGCAGGCAATCTTATAGAGTTAAATTTACCTTCGAAAGGAATATCTAATGGAACATTTATAATTAATTCTGTAAACCATAAGGTTGAAGGAAGCCTTTATAAAACAAACATCTCAATAACTGAATGGAAAAATATATCTTTTAGCGTATCAGACAAAACTTATTTTAAAAATACAACTGGTGTAGTACCTACAGATGATTCAAGGTTAGACTTTATTCAAGGTGAAGTAGAAGAATTAAAAACAGACACAAATGAGCTACAACAAAAGACAAACTTTTTGGATAATGCAGACCCAGACAAACCAGCCAATTTCGCTTTAGTTACACAGTTTTTGAACAATAAATCTCTTTTGAAAATGAGTTGTGATAGTAATACAGAAAACGATATACTCGGTTATGAGTTTCAGTGGAGTTATGATCAAATAAATTGGAACAGTATAATGACAAAAGATAATGTTGCAAACGCTGAAGTTGTTGGTAATGTAGAAGTATATGGTAGAGTTAGAGCTTTAGATTTAGAAGGGAACAAATCTTTATTTACAGACATCAAAACTATTACAACAGCAAAAGATGATACACCTCCAGCAAAACCAGTTATCAAAGAGATAAACCCTATATACAATGCAGTAGTTATTTATTTAGAAGAAAACACAGAAATCGACTTTAAACAGTTCTCATATGTAATGGATACAGAAGAGATATTTTTTGAAGGAAACAAAGTGAGAATTGAGTTAGAAGCAGGAATAACAAAAACAATAGATATATACGCTTATGATACATCTGAAAACAAATCGGAAGCTACATCAACAACTATACAATCAATGAATTTAAGTGAGGCTGAAAAAGATTTTGATGATTTAAGACAAGCTGTCAAGGAAAGACCTTTTCCAGAAGGAACAATAGAAAGTTGGAGTGATTCAATAGTTGGTGATTTTGACGGTTGGAAGCCTATTTCATTCAAAACTTATAGAGACAAAGACTATCTTGATATGGTTATGGCTAATACAGAAGGGAAGATAGAAACAATGGTTGCAAGACTTAACTCAGACCCAGATGCAACAGATCAATATTCTGTATTCCAACAATTATCTGATATGATTAATTTGCGAGTAGTTGCAGTAGACGAAAACGGTGATAAAACCCCAACTCAACTTAGCGTACAAAATGGATTAATACAGATAGTTTCTTCTATGTTTAGAGTATTAGGTGATGCAATTGTTGAAGGAACAATAACAGCAGATAAGTTATCTTCTCTTATTTTAGAAGCTGGAAAATATATTCAAGTTGGGACAACCGACAATGGATATAGATTAACTGGTGATGGTGGGTTAAGTAGGCTTATTAATAATGAAAATAAACCTATTCCATCAATAATGAAAACTGGAACTGTAAATTTCAATAATGGTTCAGTTGCAGAGAATGTTACTTTAGATTATCCATTAGAAAAATATGGTGTTATTTTAACAGAAAGAAGTTATAAATATTGGGATGATGGCTTCCAAACTCAGCAAAAAAGATATTTAAACAAATATATAACTAATGATAATTCTTCAGGATTTACTATTAATTGCTATACTGAAGTTGATAATACCATAATTCAAATTAACAATAGTATATCTTTAATATCAGACACGGGTTGGGTTACTGCATATTCATCTACCAATATGAAAGAAATAACTATAGAAATCTTTGGAAATACTTATACAAAATCTTATTCAAGTACGGGAAATTATACAATTCAGTACAGATTTACTAATACAGCTTTAGGACCTCCAACTTTTGAAAGAAAATATAAATTAGAAGTAAACTGGGGTGATGGAACAAGCTCAGTTTATAAAACTACAATTGTACCTAGTGAAGTAACAACAGAAATGTATTATAGAGAGTTATGGTTTTCTGGTGTAGATACAATAAACTTAACAGGATATAGTGATGCAAAAGGTTTAAAAAAATTAGTTGCGAGTGTTGGTTCGGGAGATTTATATCCAAATAACTATGCTTTAAATAATAATCATAAAATCACTATAGATAGTTATGGTACTTATGAAGCTGAAGTAAAGCTTTTTGACGGAACAACTCTTATAGGTGAAGTATATGGTAATGGAGGTTATGATGGTAGCAAATATTTTATAAAAGTAGATAAAACAGAAATAGTTGTAGATAATCCAGGAACTACATTAAGATTGGTAAATAAAAAAACTGGAGTAACTCAACAGAGTACAGATGCTACTATAGAATATACAGTAATAGGTTATTAATTAATCAAGTGATTGATTTATTAACGTGAAATTCTGATACAATATTGATGAATATTTAATAAAGCGAGGGTGATAATATTGAAAAAGATTGTTTTTATTGGGTTAGTTATTATTTTATTACTTTCTTTAATAAGTTGTGGACCTAAAATATCATACCCAATGATAAAAAATATAGAAATTATTGAAGAAAATACAGGTGTGCTTTTCAATTTTAAATACGACATTAGATACAAAATACCAGATGAAAATTTAAAACTTAAAATTAGTAATGATGATGAAAGTAAAATAATAACAGGCATCCCAAACTCTGATAAAACAGAATATACTTTTAAAGCAACAAATATAAACCCTGGCACACAATTAAAAAGAAAATTTTTCATAAATGAAGGTATCATAAATGGAAGTTGGGAAGGTAATTATCAAACTGAAGGTAATTTTAAAACAAAATCAGAAAGTGACAATGTAGAACCAATAATTCTGAGTAATAATTATAGTTTAGAAGAAACAGGGAAAATGGCTTCATCTTTAACTCTCGAAATAGATGAAACCCCAGCAGGAGTAAAAGAAGCATTGATAAAATTAACAAGAATAGATGAATATGGGAAATTTGAAGAGCCAAGAACAATATACTTAGAAAATGAATTAATGACTTTTACCTGGAAAACAAAAAATAATATAAGTTCTTATTTAACTGACCCGATTCCAGGGAAATGGAATTATTATATAAAAATAGTAGACAACTCAGGAAATACAACAATAACCGATATAGGAACTTTAACATATATAAAATAACAAAACAATCAAGAAGCCTTAACGGGCTTCTTTTTTTATAGAAATTTGCAAAAAAAGGTGGGATATAGATGCAGGAATGTAAGTACGAAGAAACTATAAAAGATCTACAAATGAAAGATACTGAACAACGCATTATTCAGCAACATCATAATGAGAGATTAGCAAAAGTAGATGAAAAATTAGACAAAATTGATAACAAATTTGATGCTTTTATCGAACAAATGAAAAATGGTTACATCCCCCGAAGAACTATAGAAACACTCAAACAAGAAGATGAGCTCATGGAAAAAATTGTTGGAGACATTATTTACAAAAAAGTAGGAAGGTGGGTTATAGCTTTAATAAGTACAAATATAATAACTCTCATTGCTTTTCTTTATACAATTTTAGGAGGTTAAATTATGACTGACAAAGAGATATTTAAACTGTGTAAAAAATATGGAAGCAAATATGATGTAGACCCATACTTGATATTTGGAATAATAAAAACTGAAAGTGCTGGAAATGAATTAGCTGATTCTGGATATGCGAGAGGCTTAATGCAAATGAGTCGCATTGCCTTGAAAGATATTCAAAAAGATTTATTACACAAATACGAATATTCAGATTTATTCAAACCAGAGATAAACGTAGAAGTAGGAACTATTTTTTTGAAAAAAATGTTGACTCATTGGGAAAAGAAATATTCAAAAAGTTATTTATCAATTTCGCTTGCAATTTTGTCATACGCTTGGGGGATTACAAATTCAATAAAATGGTTAAAAAGTGTAGCAGATAACTCTCAAATTGACGAGTCAATACCCGAAAAAAAGAAATATTACAACGAAAATGTTATGTTTTGGATGTCTTTTGCGAGAGAACGTTTTAACGCTTGATACACACTTTTATGTTCTCTGTAGATAGATTAATCGAAAAAATATAAAAAATTCTAAAATAAAAGGCTGATAAAGAGGTATTAAATTGAAAAGGAGTGATTTTTATGGAAATGTTCCAGGAAATAATTTCCACTGTAATTTTAGGTTTAATTTTCTATTTTGGTAACATGTTTTTTCAAAAATTTGGTAACTTGAAAGAAGATGAAAGCAAAAATCAAAAATGGCAAGAAATAATTAATGTAATTAATGATATTGTTCTTGCTGTAGAAGAATCTTCAAAATTTAGAAAAATGACTTCTGAAGAAAAAAGAGAATATGCTTATAGGCAGGTTGCAAAATATGCAAATGAGTTAGGGATTTCTGTTGATGAAGAATTTATAAAAAATCTTATAGATGCAAATGTTAAAAAGATGAGAGACGAAGGCAAAGAATACAAAAAGGAGGCTAATGTATGAGTTTTGAGATGACATTAGAAAAATGGATATTGGTTATTGCAGCAGTTCTTGCTTTAGGTACTGGAATGTTTGTTTACCAATATGAGGAACAAGATCCAATAGTAGTTGAACAATACCAACAAGAAATGGTTGATAACGTTGAAATAAAAGACTTGGTTATAGATGTAACAATAGACACAACAGAAGAAAACGTTATAAAATGGATAGAAGAAAATTATCCTGGATTCGAGATAGTAGAAATTGCACAAGAAGGAACGAGGTATATAGTTAGAATAAGGAGGGAAAATAAATGATTGCTCAAGCTACAGAGTTAAAACCAGGTGATTTATTACTTTTGAAACAAGAAAAGAGTATTGTTCACGCTTACCTTAGAGAACATTATGGAACAATTGTAGAAAATATAGCAACCGCGGTTACAGGCCAGCAATATCTACATGTAGAATTATATTTAGGTGAAGGTTGGATTATTTCTGCTACTGTAAATGGTGTTAAATTATCTAAATATCCTGTTAGAACTATTATAGATAATTTTGATATTTTTAGACCTAAATTTGATATAGATGAAGATTTATTGGTATCATTAGTTGATGAATATCATAATAAACCTTATGATTTTACTTCACTTTATTTGAATATAATTAAAGAGATTACTAAGATATTTGGTGTAGATTTTGAATTTCCTTATGATACTAAGTTTATGCTAATATGTTCGGAAATGGTATCAAGAATCTATGAATCTCTTGGAGTATCATTCCATGATAAGTCTGAATATGTAACACCTCAAGAAATAGTTGATTCAAATCTTTTTGAGAAAATTTAAGGAGGGATATTATGATTTTTGGAAGAATGAAATCTGTTTATAAAAGAAATAGCGGGGAAAAAGTAAAGCATACATGGTTTCAAATAGGCGATTTTGTTTTCAGGCAAAAAGTCAAAAAAATATAAATAAAAAACGGATACTATTAATTTAGTATCCGTTAATATTTTCGTTGAGCGCATCCAATGAAAGAATCGGAATTAGCCCACAACCCTGGAGGCAACGAAGGGATTTGAACCCCCGAATAGCGATTTTGCAGACCGCCGCCTTAGGCCCCTTGGCTACGTTGCCATATTTGCAAAGCAATTATAACACAGATATATAT
>Ga0182237_100241_pt1 | contig 15904 bp, 17 predicted proteins | sample hydfratesGB_TF_B_FD_132457 | JGI IMG/M metagenome (GOLD analysis project Ga0182237, IMG submission 132457) | Subsurface microbial communities from deep shales in Ohio, USA - hydraulic fracturing test GB_TF_B | ecosystem: Environmental > Aquatic > Deep subsurface > Shale gas/oil reservoir >... | reverse complement strand
GTACCAACTTTATCTTTAAGGTATTTCACTGTCTTTGGAGAACGGCAGAGACCTGATATGGCTTTCCATATTTTTATTAAAGCTATCTTACAAAATGAAAAAATAACTATCTTTGGTGATGGTAAACAATCCAGGAATTTTACTCATGTTAAGGATATAGTTAAGGCAAATATCTTAGCAGCAGAGAGTGATGTTGAAGGAGAAATATTTAATATTGGTGGAGATGGTAAAAGAGTGGTTTTAAATGATGCAATAGATTTAATGGAAGAAATCATAGGTAAAAAGGCCAATAGAGAGTATCAAAAAGTTGTTAAAGGTGATGTAAAACACACATCTGCTGATACAACTAAAGCTAAAAAAATACTTGATTATGAACCTGAGGTTGAGTTTGAAGAAGGTCTGGCAAGAGAAGTTGAATTTTTAAAAGATTTATATCAATCTAAAGTGTGTTTGTAATGAAGAAAATTAATGATATTGTTGTTTACACAGCAATAGCTAATAATTATGATGACTTAATAGATCCTAAATTTATTTCTAATAATATAGATTATTACTGTTTTACAGATGATATTAGTATGGAGTCAGAAGTGTGGAACTTATTAGAGTTTCCTAAAGATGATTTAAATTCAACATATAAAAATCGGTTAGTAAAGATGTTACCACATAAATACTTCTCTGAATATAGATATAGTGTCTATATAGATGGAAATATTGATATTCTTGGTGATATAGAAAAATTAGTAAATGAATATTTAGTTGAACGAGAATATAAACTCGCTGTTCCCAAGCATCCTCAGCGTAATTGTCTTTTTGAAGAAGCAGAAGCTTGTATAAAATTTAGAAAAGATAATGCAGAAATTATAAATAAACAAATAAGGGAATATAAAAAAGAAAATTTCCCGAATAATTTAGATTTAACTGAGAATAATATAATTTTTAGAAAACATAATGATCCAGAAGTTGTTAATCTTATGGAAGATTGGTGGAATGAATTTAATAAGTTTAGCCAGCGGGATCAGTTAAGTTTTCTTTATGTGATCTGGAAGAATAATTTTGATTATTTACCAATGCTTATTAATTCTCGAGAAGAAAATGAATATTTTAGAATAAGAGGACATAGAAAAACTGGGTTTAGAAGAATCTGGCAATTAATTAAAATACATCGAGATAAAAATAAGATTAATAAGTACTTATATAATATATTGAAAAGTATCAAAAATAAATTAGATAAATACAGAGTTAATTGAGGTGAATATTAATGTCTAAAAAAACAAAAGGAATAATACTCGCTGGTGGGTCAGGAACAAGATTATATCCATTAACATTAGTAACTAGTAAACAGTTGTTACCAGTTTATGACAAACCTATGATATATTATCCATTATCAATATTAATGTTAGCTGGTATTCAAGAAATATTAATAATTTCAACTCCGGAGGATTTACCTCGTTTTGAAGAATTATTAGGAGACGGAAGTCAGTTTGGTATAGAACTCAGTTATGAAGTGCAGCCTTCACCAGATGGACTTGCCCAGGCTTTCATTATTGGGGAAGAATTTATTGGTGATGATAATGTAGCTATGATTTTAGGAGATAATATATTTTACGGTAATCATTTAACTTCTTTACTTAAAGAAGCTGTAAATAATGAAGATAGAGCAACAGTTTTTGGCTATTATGTAGATGATCCAGAACGTTTTGGTATAGTTGATTTTGATGAAGAAGGACAGGTTACCTCAATAGAGGAAAAACCTGATAAACCTAAATCAAATTATGCAGTAACAGGATTATATTTTTATGATAATAGAGTTGTTGATTATGCTAAGAATTTAGAACCAAGTGATCGTGGAGAATTAGAAATAACGGATTTAAATAAAATATATTTAGAAGAAGGAGATCTTGATGTTCAGCTTTTAGGTAGAGGTTTTGCCTGGTTGGATACTGGTAAAATGGATACACTTTTAGAGGCAGCAGAATTTGTAAGGACAATAGAACATCGTCAGGGAATTAAAATTTCTGCTTTAGAAGAAATAGCCTATCGAAATAACTGGATAGATAAAGAAACTTTATTAGAATCAGCTGAGAAATATGGTAATTCTCCTTATGGAAAGTTTCTTAAAAAAGTAGCAGAAGGCAAAATAAGATATTAATTAGAGGTGCAGTATGGAATTAATTAAAACAGAAATAAAAGATTTATACATAATCGAAACAAAAGTATTTGAAGATAATAGAGGCTGGTTTACAGAAAGTTATTCAGCTAAAAAGTTTAAGGATAATGGTCTTGATATAGATTTTATTCAGGATAATCATTCATTATCAAAAGAAAAAGGAGTCTTAAGAGGCCTTCATTTTCAGCTTGCTCCCAAAGCGCAGACTAAATTAGTTAGGTGTACCAGAGGTAGCATTTATGATGTAGCAGTAGATCTAAGAGAAGGTTCACCTACATATAAAAAATGGTTTGGAATAGAATTAAGTGCTGAAAACAAGAAACAGTTTTTAATACCCAAAGGATTTGCTCATGGATTTTTAACTTTAAGTAATAATTCTGAAGTGCAGTATAAAGTTGATGAATATTATGCACCTGAGTATGATAGAAGTGTAAAATATAATGATCCAGAAATAAATATTGACTGGGGAATTGAAAATCCTATATTATCAGAAAAAGATGAAAAGGCACCTCTATTAAAAGATAGTGATTGTAACTTCAAATATTAAATCAAGTGGGGTTTAAATAGATGAATATTTTAGTAACTGGTGGAGCCGGTTTTATCGGCAGCAACTTTATATTTTATATGCTTGACAAACATGCTGAATACAGAATTGTCTGTCTTGATGCTTTAACTTATGCTGGTAACTTAAAGTCTTTAGAACCGGTGATGTATAATAATAATTTTAGATTTGTTAAAGGTGACATTAGAGATAGAAACTTTATTTTTAATCTTTTTGCAGAAGAAGATTTTGATATGGTAGTAAACTTTGCTGCTGAATCACATGTTGATCGCTCAATTGAAGATCCAGGAGTATTTTTAGAAACTAATATTATGGGAACTCAAGTTTTAATTGATGCCTGTAGAGAATATGGGATTAAAAGATTCCATCAGGTATCAACAGATGAAGTATATGGTGATTTGCCGTTAGATAAACCAGAATTAATGTTTACAGAAGAAACCTCAATAACAACATCTTCACCATATTCAGCTTCTAAAGCTTCAGCTGATCTTTTGGTAGAAGCCTATCATAGAACTTTTGGCCTTCCTGTGACTATTTCAAGGTGTTCTAATAACTATGGGCCCTATCAATTTCCCGAAAAATTAATTCCCTTAATGATTTCCAAGGCTTTAGCCGAAGAAGAACTACCTGTTTATGGCAAGGGAGAAAATATTAGAGACTGGTTATATGTTGAAGATCACTGTAGAGCTATTGATTTAATTTTACATGAAGGCAAAGAAGGCGAAGTTTATAATATAGGTGGTCATAATGAAAGAAGTAATTTAGAAGTAGTTAAAACTATTCTAGATGAAATTGATAAACCGAAATCTTTAATTACTTTTGTTGAAGATAGAGCTGGTCATGATCTAAGATATGCTATTGATCCTACTAAAATAAGTAAGGAACTTGGCTGGGAACCTACTATTTTATTTGATGAAGGTATTAAAAAGACAATTAAATGGTATCTTGATAATAAAGAATGGTGGGAAAATATTCTTAGTGGTGAATATAAGGATTATTATCAGAGAACGTATAAAGATAAGCAGGTGAATAACTAATGGAAGTTTTAGTTACTGGTGCTGATGGACAGCTTGGTTATGATGTTGTTAAAAAACTAAAAGAATTAAATATCGAGCATATTGGTGTGGATAAAGAAGATTTTGATTTAACTAATAAAAAAGAGACTAAAGAATTTATTTTAAATTATGAACCTGATGTAATAGTTCACTGTGCAGCTTATACTGACGTTGATCAGGCAGAGATTGAAAGAAAGTTGTGTTTTAAAGTGAATGTCGATGGTACAAGATATGTTGCTGAAGCAACGAAAAAATTAGATGCTAAAATGCTGTATATAAGTACTGATTATGTATTTGATGGTCAGGGGGAAGAACCTTTTAAAGTAACTGATCAACCTAATCCAATTAATTATTATGGAGAAACAAAATATCAGGGAGAACAGGAAGTACAAAAGTTATTAGATAAATACTTTATTGTTAGAACTTCCTGGGTTTTTGGAGAGCACGGTGATAATTTTGTTAAAACAATGCTTAAATTGGGTAAAGAAAAAGATGAAATATCAGTTGTTGCTGATCAATATGGTTCACCTACTTATACAGGTGATTTAGCAAAGCTTATTGTTGCGATGATTCGAACTGATAAATATGGTGTTTATCATGTAACGAATGAAGGGTTTTGCAGCTGGTATGAGTTTGCTAAGGAGATTTTTAAGGTTTCAGATATAGATGTTAATGTTAAGGCGGTTAGTAGTGATGAATTTGAGACTAAAGCTGCAAGACCTAAAAATTCTAGATTGTCTAAAAATAGTTTGATTGATACTAACTTTAATTTATTAAATAAATGGGATAAAACATTAAAACAATTTTTAAAGGAAATGAAATAAATGGATAAAGTAGGAATAGTTGTTTTAAATTATTTAAATTATAAAGATACTATTGAATGTGTGAAATCACTTTCAGATTTAAACTATGATAATTATAAGATAGTGGTTGTTGATAATGGTTCAGATAATGAATCATATAAAGTTTTAAACAATGAATTCAACAAAAGTTCAAATATCCATTTACTAAATACCGGTGAAAATCTTGGTTATGCTAAAGGCAATAATTATGGTATTGATTTTTGCAGACATGAGTTGAATACTGATCATGTGATGATTATTAATAATGATACTGTTGCTAAAGATAAAGAATTATTAAATGTTTTAGTAAATAATAAAGATAAGGGAATAGTTTTAGGCCCTAAAATTATTAATTTAGACGGTCAAAATCAAAATCCCTTGCTTGCATTTCCACAAAAAACTATAATAATTCGAATTATTAGGTTGATTTCTGAAAGACTTTTGAGTTTTTTTGTCAATATAAAACACTCTTTATTCGGCCAACCTCAAAAAAACAATTCAAAGAATAAGGATGACTTAAAACATTTTGATAAAAAAAAATTGTTTCTTCATGGATCATGTTTGTTTTTTGCTAATGAATATTTCAGATATTATAACGGCTTTTTTTCAAAGACTTTTTTATATTTTGAAGAAGATATATTATTTTTATTAGTGAAAAAAATAAATAAGAATTTAGCTTATATTAGTGATACTTCAATTTTACATAAAGAAGATAAATCATCTGAACTTGCTTTTGGCAATAAAGAAACAGTAAAAAATAAACACAGTGATCAAAGTTTTAAGTGGTATTTATTATTATATTTTTTACCATATTCTTTAATTAAAAAATTTTTTAAAATTTGATAAAAATATTTAAGATTTTATAAGCTAAATTCTCTTAATTTTTTCTGGAGGTCATAAATGACTAAAAAAATAATTGAACTAGATGAACTAAAAAGAATAATGGCAGTCCAGAAAGAATATAAAGAGAAAAACAAAGCTATTACTGCAACCAGGAGGAATTCAGAAGGTGATTCAAATCCATTTTCATTAGGAAGCAATGTCAGAGAAGACCTATATGCTGATTTATTTACAAATGGCAGTACAGTTAGTTATCCTCACGGAATCGTAGTCCAATATGGAAATAACTACCCTATTAGAACTTTTTACCGCGGTGAGGTTAAAGATTACAGTCAGGGTAAAGATAATTCAAAATGTAGGTCATCACTGGGAAGAAAGTTAAGTAAGCTAGAAACAGATACAGCACAGGGAATAGAGTTTTTTATTGCTCAATTAAAGATAATATCATTTTCAAATATGATTTCTGAATTAAAACATAATCAGTATTGGAATTTTGGGGATATATTTTCTTATATTATAGCTCAGCACTATGGAATTAGAACCCAATTTTTAGATATAACTGATGATCTTGCAGTGGCATTATTTTTTGCCTGCTGTAAATATACTGGGAACGGTAAGTATCAGCCTGTTAATGAAAGAGATATAGCTGAAAATAATTTTGGCTCACATGCTGTTTTATATAAAAGAATAGATAACTTTTCAGTGGATGCAGATCCAAAGCAAATGGCAAAAGATGTTCTTCCAATTGGCTATCAACCTTTTACCCGCTGTTATAAGCAGAGAGGCTATTTTATTGATACATTGCAGTCAGGTGATATAGTTAATTATGATTTAGTAGCTGACCACGGCTTTGAAAAATTATATTTCAAAAGAACCCCTGAATTTGCAGCAGAAATTTATGAACTTTTCGATGGCGGCAGGGAACTTTTTCATGATCGGTCAATGGAGCTTTTGAGTGGGCTGATAGATGAAATTAAGGTTGGTGATTCTTTTAGCGAAGATACCTTTGATAAAGTTTATGCTAGTTTTGGTGGGAGTAAGTCTAAAGACTGGTGGCTGACTAAACTTGCTGCTTATAGAACAGAAATTGGTGAGCCGGCTTTTGAGCTGAGTGATGATTTGAAGGCTAAAATTGATGATTCCTGGGATATTAAAGAATTTGTTGATCAGGAAAGGCTGGCAATTGGTGGTCGGATGGTGTATATTCCGGAGGGATAATCATTGATAATCTAACACCTATTATTGGTATAATTGGAACTATTCTGGGAGTGCTTTTAGAAAAAGTATCTAAAAACTTTGGTAAAATAAAAATATATTTATATGATTATAATTTTGAGTATCGGGATATGAGATTTGAAGGTCCAGAATATATTAATGATGAAAAGGAATCTATCTCTGAGGCAAATACTTTAGTAGTTACAGCTGTTGTTGATTTATATAATTCTAAAGAGAGATTTACTTCTATCAAAGATGTTAACTTAATTTTAAAGCATAATAAGCGAAATTATGAGATTGAAGATCCTGAAATTACAGTTAATGGTATCCCAATGCAGAAATATAGAAATAAAGAATTGCTAAATATAATTTCATTAAAACCTAAAGAAGTTCAGCGAATAGCTGTTAAAGGGAATATTGAAATAGATAAATTTGAAAATGGATTGAATGAAGCTGATATTCTTAAAATATACTTACTTTATAATAATGAAAAATCAAAAACAAAAACTAAGTTTTTGTTTAAATCGAACTAGCATAAGGAGAAGAGGTAAGCTGTTATGAAAAATTTCAGCCTGAATGAAAGTAATGGTTCAAATAAAATTACTAACAGTTGTGCTCAGTCTCCTTCGATAGATAATAAGCAGCTGGAATCTCTGAGGGCTTGCTATCGGTTAGAAAATCCTGATGATATTTTTGATTATCTAAAGGATAAATGTGATTTACTAACTTTCTTATTAAAAGCAGCTGAAAAAATCGATGGGGTTTTTGCTGACACTATGGATCTTACTCTGGTTAAAAAGTCTGATCCTGCGATTGAGGACTTTGAATATCTGGGTATTTATATTAATACTTCGGAGCTGTCTGTTACGGAGGCCAGGGCTCAATTGAAAAAGTTTAAGTATGATTGGTATTTTGACCACAGTGATGACCTTGATGGAAGGATTGTTTTTCATGTCACCTGATTGAAATTTGATAATACAGTAGAATCGCGGGTTAACCTGGGAAAAATTATAGGTGGAGAAAAGTAATAAAGGGTGATTTTTTGTTTATAAAAATTATTTTAACAGCAATTTTCATAATAATATTTCCCGTTCTAGTAATCCCACTGCTTTTTTCTGTGATGGATTATCTTCCTGAAGTGTTTTCATTTCTCTCATTCAATTTGGGAAGAGAATTTTTTGCAGAAATACAATTAAATAATTATCTCAGCTTATATCTTTCTATTATAAGCATTATGGTTTCAGCTATCATTGCGATTTCACTTTTTCGATTTGAAAAAGAACAGGAGAGAAGAGAAAAAGCAAGGCGGCAGAAGCAAAATAAAGAGATGGTGTTTTTCTTTTTTGAGCGAGCAATAACTCAGGTTTTTAACAGTCAGCAGGAAACATTCTGGGATAGTTTTGACTTTGTGGATATTAACGATAGTATTTTTAGCAGGATTAATTCAATTAAATCTTTGATGAGTAATGAACAGTTTATACTGCTCAATAGAATAATTGATAAACTCAAAAAGATTTATGAACTGGAGAGGGATGATAATTATCCAGTTATCCGACCTGCAGTTGATGAGCTGATGGAACTGATTACTATACCTGTTTATTCTACCTTTCAGCATCACCTAAAACAGTCAAAATCTGTTTTTGATCTTTTAAATAAAGATGCTATTGAACTCTATAATATTTTAGCACCTGACGATAAAGCGAAAATTTACAGTAAGGATAAAATTCTAAATCATGCTGGAAATGTGATTTTGGAAAAAGAAAATGAGCTTTTTAGAGTTTATGATAGCGAAGGTCAAAAGATCTGTGAGGCTGAGTTTGATGAGCAGGGAATTGTTGAAGGTGAAGCTGAAATCTTTAATTTTGAAGGAACTTTGATCTACGACGGTGAGTTTGCAAATCATCAGAGAAATGGTCAGGGTGTGGAATACCTTTATGATAGAATTAAGACTAAGGAAGGTGCCTGGCAGGATGGAGAACTTGTTGATGGGGTTATTTATAATGTGCTTCTCAACGATGCGGAGTCTTTGTTTTTAGATGAACCTCAATTTTTATACAAGTCAACACATTTATTTTCTGCAACTGATAATGATAATGATCTTTTAGTTGGTCATTTAAAGCTGAATGATGGCGATTACCATATTATGCAGAATAGTTTACGGGATGCTGCTGAGGTTTTGGGAAAATATTATGAGGAGATGTAGATGATTTATGGAAAAGATAATTGAAAGCATAAAAGCTAATGATAGGGAATATAATGACTCTATTCATTCACAGTTAAAGGATAATAATTTAATTGAAATGAATCACACATATTCCAGTATTAATAAATTGATAAATGACATTAAGGCAAATGATTATAAAGTGCAGTTGAGGTTTAAAGGTGATGACCTTTATACTGATCAAATCAAGGTGCGAATAGAGACAGATATTGAAAGAATTATGGCAGAGTTTAAAAATAATCGATACTGTAAAGACATTTTAAAACTTAAAATTATTGATGATTAAATTTATATTTGTAATTTACAGTACTTACTAATAAGGAGATAATTCAAATGACTTGGATTGATGATTTTGAAAATGAATTTAATATTCATGCTCAAAGTGATGAATTCAAGCTAATTATTGGGATAAGACCCTATAAACAAAAACTAGGCAATAATAAATTAGCTGTAGATATAACAACTAATACAACCTTGCAAAATACTTTATATAATGGCTTTAATGAAATCGCCTTTTTGGTCAGCGATTGGGTTAAAATGCAGGCGAGTTTAGAGATGATTTTTAATCTGTTATCTGGAAGCAGCAGTAAATCCTTAGAAATCTTAGCCTGGCTAAGAGGAAATAAAATTAGTCCTATTGAATTCGCTGAATATTTACTTAATGCTCATAAATTAATGTTAGTAAATAAAGAAAACTCAAAGGGAAATTGTATTTCTTCTAAAATTAAGACCTTAGTTAGAACAATAAATAGTCAAAATCAAAAAGTTAATATTTTATTTATTGGTAGCATCTTTTTCTCACAAGGATTAAAGAAGAATAATGGCATAAAAAATGATTTAGGTTGGGTTTATCATCCCAGCGGTTATAATTTAAATAAATCAAATATAAATTATGAGGATATTTGGTATAACTTTAATCAAAAAGAAGTTAAAAACACTTCAAAAACTAAAACTGTAAAACTGAATAAATTTATGATTTTTAAATAGGAATATTTGTCTGGGGGAGATTAGATGGATAAAGAAAACTTAAGCAACATTAAAATAGCAATCACAGGAATGGGATATGTTGGTCTACCATTAGCTGTGGCTTTTGCCGAAAATGGAATAGATATAATCGGATTTGATATCAATCAAGACAAAATAAGTAAATACAAAAATGGGGAAGATCCAACAAATGAAATTGGCAGAGATCGATTAGCTAAAATTTCAAATATAAAATATACTGCTGATGAGAAGGATTTAAAAGAGGCAGATTTCCATATAGTTGCTGTTCCGACTCCTGTTGGTAAAAACAATGTTCCAGATTTAGACCCTGTAACAGGTGCAAGTAGAACAGTGGGGAGAAACTTAAAAAAAGGATCAATTGTCGTTTATGAGTCAACAGTCTATCCGGGAGTTACAGAAGAAGTTTGTGTACCAATACTTGAAGAAGAATCAGGTTTAATTTGTGGTAAAGACTTTAAAGTGGGTTATTCACCTGAGAGAGTTAATCCTGGTGATAAAGTTAATACTGTTGAAACTATTGTTAAGGTTGTTTCTGGTATGGATGAAGAGAGTTTAGAAGTTATTGCTAAAATTTATGAGAGCATCATTAAAGCTGGAGTACATAGAGCTCCTTCTATTAAGGTAGCAGAAGCTTCAAAAATAATTGAAAATTCCCAGCGTGATGTTAATATTGCTTTTATGAATGAGTTATCTATGATTTTTGATAAGATGGATATCGATACTCAATCAGTTTTAGAAGCTGCAGGGACCAAATGGAATTTCCTCAATTTTTATCCTGGTCTTGTAGGTGGACACTGTATTGGAGTTGATCCTTATTATTTAACCTATCGTTCTGAAGAATTGGGTTATATATCACAGTTGATTTTAAATGGGCGCAGGATTAATGATCAGATGTCTAATTTTGTTGCTGAAAAAATTGTGAAGAAAATGATTGAGTCCAATGTTAAGGTGAATGGATCTAAAGTTCTTGTAATGGGTTTAACTTTTAAGGAAAATGTACCTGATCTTAGAAATAGTAAGGTTGCAGATTTAATTAATAGATTGGAAGAGTATCATGTTAATGTTAAGGTGACAGACCCGATTGCTGATCCAGAAGAGGCAGTGAGAGAACATGGAATAGAACTGCAGGATATTAATAATATTAGTGATGCAGATGCTGTAGTTGTTGCAGTAAATCATGATCAGTATAATGAAATGGAACTAGAAGAATTTAAAAAGTTTTATAAGGATGATATTGATAAACCTGTATTTATTGATGTTAAGTCTATTTTTGATAAAGTTGAAGCTGAGAAAATATATAATTATTGGAGAATGTAGGTGCTTTATTAATGAGTAATGAACAAGAGAATCCTTTAGTTAGTGTAGTTATTCCTACTTATAAGCGGCCTGATATGTTGGGTAGAGCTATTGATAGTGTTTTAAATCAAACTTATGATAATATAGAGATTGTTGTAGTTGATGATAATGATGAAGATAGTGAGTATAGGAAAGAAACTGAAGAGTTTATGGATAAGTATGCCGATAATGATAATTTGGTTTATTTGAAACATACAGAGAACAAAGGTGGTTCTGCTGCTAGGAATACTGGGATAAAAACTTCTGAAGGTGAGTATATAGCATTTTTAGATGATGATGATATTTGGGTTAACACAAAATTAAAAAAGCAAATAGAAGTGTTTAAAAATAATAATAATTTGGGATTAGTATATTGTCGAATGTATAGTTTTAAAAATAATACGGGGGAAGTTTATCATAAAAAGAAAATTAAATTAGTTAATGGAAGTATATATACAGATATGTTGGAAATGAATTATATAGGTACTCCAACTGCTTTAGTAAAAAAAATCTGTTTTCAAAAAGTAGGATTATTTGATATTGAATTATTAAGTCGCCAAGACCATGATATGTTTTTGAGAATAAGTAAAAATTATGATATTGATTATGTGGATGAATTTTTAGTTAAGTTTAGTTCACATGACAATAAAATTAGTCGAAATATTAATAGTAAGGAAAAAGGTTGGAAAATATTTTTAAGTAAGTGGGAAAATGAATTGAATGAATTTCCAAAAGAAAAAAAGAAACTTTATGATAATTATTATTTTGAAATGGCGAAATTATATTATAAAAACAATAGTTACAATAAAGCAAAAATATTTTCCAAAAAAATGATAAAAAATAATATTGTTAACTATAAAGGGTTGGTTATTTTTATTTTATCAATTTTTGAAATTGATATTAATTTACATAATTTAAAGGAGAAATTTAATATATGAACAAAATAATTAAGATTATATTGAAAACTGGCTTAAATAAAATTTGGAACCTGGGATCAATAATAGACAACCCTCAAAATTTAGTAATAACTGGAAGCCCTAGGGGGGTACAACCTGGCTACTTGAACTTTTAGAAACAATTCCGATAGCTATAACCTGGTGTTATGATTATTTAATTCCTCTGAAAGAATGGGAAAAATGTATTAATACTTTGCTTGTTACTTACTAAAGTCTAGTTAAAGAGTCAGTTAATGAATTAATTTGATAGATAACAGTATATAATAAGATTAATATACTAAGCCAGACAACTGTTTCTGATTCAAATGTAAAAAAAGAAAATAGTGATCCATTAACTACCTGGAAAAATAGATTATCTAAAGAGCAGATAAAAAATATTTTAGAAGTCTTAGAAAAATTAAATATTGAATTTTATTCGCGAGATTTAGATGCGAATTATGAAATATTAAAATCAAAATATGGGATTCAGATTTAATAAACTGGAGAATTAAATATGAAAATTTTACATATAATCAATAATTTAGGTTCAGGTGGGGCAGAAAAGCTAATAAAAGATACTCTTCCTATTTTGAACAAAAAAGAAAATATAGAAGCAGAATTATTACTTTTAACAGATAAAAATAATGTGTTTGCAGAAAGTCTTAAAAAACAAGGTGTTAAGATAAATGTTATAAGGGCAGATAATATTTATAGTCCGATAAATGTTATATTAATTAGAAAATTTATCAAAAATAATGACTTTGATATTATCCATGCTCACCTATTTCCTACTCTGTATTGGGCTACTTTGGCTGCAAAAACATTATTCAATAGAAAATTTAAATTGATATTTACTGAACATAACACTCATTATAGAAGAAGAGATTATATTTTATTTAGACCTATTGAGAAATTAATTTATAAAGAATTTGATAAAGTAATTTCAATAAGTCAAAAGACAGAAACTAACTTAATTGACTGGTTAGGAGTAGAGAAAAAGACTAAATTCATTATTGTAGAAAATGGAATTGATATTCAACAATTTAACGAAGCTGAAGTATATTCAAAAAAAAAATTGTGTTCTACATGTAATTTAGACAACATATTTATCACGATGGTTGGACGCTTTTCTGAGCAAAAAGATCAGAAGACATTGATTAGAGCGTTGAAACAATTAGATAATAATGTACATCTATTTTTAGTTGGCGAGGGAAAGTTATTGAATGAACATAAGGAATATGTGAAAAATCTGAACCTTAATGATAGAGTTCATTTTTTAGGATTCAGAAATGATATAGAAAGAATTTTGAAAACATCTGATATTGTAGTTTTATCTTCTTTTTGGGAAGGTTTTGGGTTGGCTGCAGTTGAGGGAATGGCAGCAGGTAAACCAGTTATTGCAAGTGATGTTAGTGGTTTGAGAAAAGTTGTAAAAGGTGCTGGACTTTTATTTGAGCAGGGGAATGAAAAAGAACTTGCTGATATAATAAATAAATTAATTAAAGATGATAACTATTATAATAAAATAGTAAAAAAATGTGTAAAAAGAGCAGATAATTATGATTTGGACAAAATGGTAGATTCACTGGTAACTACTTATAAAAGATTACTTCTAAAAAAGTAATAATACCTAGATTTTAATTGAAAGTTTATATATCGGGGATAAGAAAGGTAGAGATTGTTACATGTGTGGTATAAATGGTTTTTATCAATTTAAAAATAGATTTAATAAAAATAAAATAGAAAATATCATTTCAGAAATGAACAAAAAAATAATTCACAGAGGGCCTGATGAGGATGGGGCTTTTATAAATAATAATATAGGGCTTGGAATGAGGCGTTTATCTATAATTGATTTGGATACAGGCTCTCAACCAATTTTTAATGAAGATAAAACATTAGTAATTGTTTTTAATGGAGAAATATATAATTACAAATCTTTAAAAAAAGATTTATTAAATAAAGGGCATACTTTTTATACAGATAGTGATACAGAAGTAGTTTTACATTGTTATGAAGAATATAAAGAAAATAGTTTTAACAAATTGAATGGTATGTTTGTATTTTCTATATATAATTTAAAAAGTGATAGATTGATAATAGCTCGGGATAGAGCTGGTGAAAAACCATTATATTATCATAAAAACAATGATTTTTTTATTTTTGCTTCTGAATTAAAAAGTATTTTATCTACAAACCTTTTAAAGAAAGAAATTAATATACAAGCCTTAAATCAATATTTTAGATTGACTTATATACCTGCTCCTCTTACTATTTTCAATAATGTTTATAAATTAAAACCAGGTCACTATATTGAAATTAATAAAAATGAAGAAATAGAGCAAAAACAATATTGGAATGTTCAATATAATGAAGAATCTTTAATTAGAGATTATAATGATTGTAAAAATAAGCTTCGAGAGACAATGTTTAAGGCTGTTGAAGAAGCGATGGTTGCAGATGTACCAATAGGAACGTTCTTAAGTGGCGGTATTGATTCAACAATTATTACAGGAATTGCTTCTCAATTATCTAATAAAAAGATTGATACTTTTACTATAGGGTTTAGAGATAAACAATTTGATGAAAGTGGAAGGGCGAAGATAGCAGCAGAATTTCATGATACCAATCATCATATTAAGTATCTGGAGCATCAAGATATCTTGAAACATTTAGATAAAATATTAAAGAATATTGATGAACCTTTTGCAGATCCATCATATTTACCGACATATATGGTATCTAATTTTGCAAGTGGTCATGTTAAAACGGTTTTAACAGGAGATTCGGGGGATGAATTATTTGGAGGATATGATAAATATTTAATCAATTATTATTCTAATTTGTATAATAAAGTACCCAAATGGTTAAGAGAAAATATCATTGAAAAAATCATTTATAAATTGCCTGACACAACTAGTTTTACTAGAAAGATTAGAAAGGTTATTAATAATTCTAATAAAAATGTTTTTGATCAACGCAAGTCTTTAATGTGTTTGGGTTTTGGAAATGAAGAAATAAAACAATTATTTCAAAAGCAATATATTCAAGAAGATAGTTTAGATTTTATAGAGGATTATTATGATGAAGTTGATATGAAAAATGAATTACATAAAACTTTATATACAGATTTAAAAGTTGTTTTAGAAGGTGATATGCTTCATAAAGTTGATAGGACTAGCATGCTTAATTCTTTGGAAACGAGAGTGCCAATGCTTCATAAAGATGTAATTGAACTTTCAGCTCAAATACCAGCTAAATATAAAATAAATACTAAAAATAAAAAAATAATACTAAAAGATACTTTTAGTGATTTAATTCCTGATAAACTATTTAACGCTAAGAAACATGGGTTTAGAGTTCCTATTGACAAATGGTTTAAAAATGAACTTAAATCTAATTTGTTAAATGAACTGAATGAAGAACAAATAAGATCAGAAAAATTATTTAATTATGATTATATAGAAAATATTTTAAATGATCATTTTACAAATAAAGTAAATCGTTCTCGAGAATTATGGTCTTTGTTTGTTTTCGAAAAATGGCTTCATGAATATTTGTAAATTTCAATAGCGCGGATAAGATAAAAAAGATATTTTCTTAAAAATTTAAATCAACCATTATAAGGTAAATTTAAGAAATGTTTTAAATATATTGATAAAAATGGGAGCATTATTAATAAATGAAAAAAAACCTAAAATATTTACTAATTTTATTAGCAACAATT
>Ga0182237_100228_pt1 | contig 16785 bp, 18 predicted proteins | sample hydfratesGB_TF_B_FD_132457 | JGI IMG/M metagenome (GOLD analysis project Ga0182237, IMG submission 132457) | Subsurface microbial communities from deep shales in Ohio, USA - hydraulic fracturing test GB_TF_B | ecosystem: Environmental > Aquatic > Deep subsurface > Shale gas/oil reservoir >... | reverse complement strand
TAAAATCCATGAAATATCATGAAAAATATTTGAATGAAAATAAACCAGTTTATCTTATAGGGATAAATTTTGATACATCAGAGAGAAATATCTCCAAAATCGAATGGGAACAAATAAAATAACCAAAAATGGCCCCATCACAACTTCCCCACTTCCCTATTTCTTTTCAGGGGCTATGACTCTTACGGTTATCTTTTACTTTTTTAACCTTTTGTGGGTAAAAAATAATTCCGAAAAATACGAATATATGTGTAACAAATATTGTTTCGGCATCAAATTTGCTTAATTATTTTCAAACGGAAAAATGTTCCCTTTGGAGGTAAGAATGTTTATAATCTACGAGATGGGATTTTTATGTTTTATAACGATAAAGTAATGCCTTTAGTTGGAAGATACGAAGAACTTTTTGATAAAGATATTCAGGCACATGAAGCTGAGTTAAAATCAATAATCAGTAATAGCTCCTTCTTGGTAATTGGGGGTGCTGGCTCTATAGGTCAAGCTGTCACAAAAGAGATTTTTAAGCGTAATCCTCAAAAACTTCACGTTGTTGATATTAGCGAGAATAATCTGGCTGAGTTAGTTAGAGATATCAGGAGTTCTTTTGGATATATTGATGGTGATTTTAAAACCTTTGCTCTTGATGCGGGCAGTTTGGAATATGATGTCTTTATAAAAGATGATGGAAAGTATGACTATGTATTAAATTTATCGGCATTAAAGCATGTAAGAAGTGAGAAAGATCCGTATACATTGATGCGTATGATAGATGTTAATATTTTCAATACTGAAAAGACACTACTTCAATCTTATAAAAATAAATCAAAAAAGTATTTTTGTGTTTCTACAGATAAAGCCGCAAATCCTGTGAATATGATGGGTGCTTCAAAACGAATAATGGAAATGTTTCTTATGCGTAGAAGCCAAGACATACCAATATCCACTGCTCGTTTTGCAAATGTTGCTTTTAGTGACGGGAGCTTATTGCATAGCTTCAATCAGAGACTACAAAAAATGCAACCTATTGTAGCCCCTAAAGATGTAAAGAGATATTTTGTGACACCCAAAGAATCAGGCGAACTGTGTTTAATGAGCTGTTTAATGGGGGATAACAGGGACATTTTTTTTCCAAAGCTTAGTGAAAAGCTGCACTTAGTTTCTTTTGCCGATATTGCAGTCAAATATTTGCAAGAAAAAGGCTATGAGCCTTATATTTGCAATGATGAAAATGAAGCTAGAGAGTTTTTTGTTGCAAGCAAAAAAGGATATGGGATATGGGATATGGGATGTAGGGGAAAGGATTTAGAAACCGCAAATCCAAAATCCCAGAATTTAAATCCCAAAAAGTGGCCGTGTTTGTTTACCGTAAGTGACACCACAGGTGAAAAGGATTTTGAGGAGTTTTATACTGACGAAGAGGTTTTAGAGATGGATAGGTTTGATAATATTGGAGTCATAAAGAATGATCCAGTTTTTGATGATAAAAAACTCAAATACTTTGAAGATAAAATTACAAATTTCAAAGAAAGTCAAGATTGGAGCAAAGAAGAGATTGTAAAACTATTTAATTATATGATACCAGGATTTTATCACAAAGAAACCGGCAAGTATCTTGATGGGAAAATGTAGTTTATTTGGATATGGGATGTAGGATATGGGAGTTAGGATGTAGGATGTAGGATGTAGGATGTAGGATGTAGGATGTAGGATGTAGGATGTAGGATGTAGGATGTAGGATGTAGGATTTTGGATATAGGGGATAGTGATGCATCATGAAGCTTTTGAATTACTCATATTGGTCATTCTGAACTCGTTCCAGCATCTAATATTATCGGTAAGACTTAAGACCCCGAACCAGCGATAGTCTACGATAAATTTATTAGCCAGGGGCTGCTGCTACATGGTGACGATTATAAAATTATTTGAGGATCTCATTATGACGAACTTGATGTGTATAAATTATCACACCAGCTTGCTTTCGGTATTGGTTAAAAATGAATTATAATGATATTGTAGCATTTATAAAAAATACTTTCACCCCATATCCCAAATCCTACATCCCATATCCCAAATCCTACATCCCAAATCCCATATCCTACATCCCATATCCCAAATCCTACATCCCAAATCCCATATCCTACATCCCAAATCCCAAATCCCAGCTCCCAAATCCTACCATCCCTTTGCATGAGCCAAAGTTTATAGGCAATGAAAAAGAATATCTGAATGAATGCATAGATTCAACTTTTGTATCAAGTGTCGGAAAATTTGTTGATGAGTTTGAAAAAAGAATTGCCGAATATACTGGTTCAAAATATGCAGTGGTAACAGTAAATGGCACAGCAGCGTTACAGGTCGCCTTAAGGTTAGCCGGAGTTAGCGAAAATGATGAGGTTATTACTCAGCCTCTGACCTTTGTAGCAACATGTAATGCTATAAAATACTTAGGAGCAAATCCTGTTTTTGTGGATGTAGACAAAGATACTTTAGGGTTGTCCCCTGAAAGTCTCGAAAGATTCTTGAATGAAAATTCAGTTATAGAAAACAATAAATGTGTTAACAAAAAAACTAATAACAAAATAAAAGCCTGCCTACCGATGCATACATTCGGTCATCCATGCAAAATTGATAAAATTGTAGAGATATGTGATAAATACAATATCCCAGTGGTGGAAGATGCTGCAGAGAGTTTAGGGAGTTTTTATAAAAATAAGCACACCGGGACTTTTGGTTTATTTGGTACTTTGAGCTTTAATGGAAACAAAATTATAACCACCGGCGGTGGAGGAATGATTCTTACTAACAACGAACAATTAGCAAGAAAAGCCAAGCATATCACTACAACAGCTAAAGTTCCTCATACCTATGAATATATTCACGATGAGCTCGGTTATAATTACAGGATGCCTAATCTTAATGCTGCTCTTGGATGTGCTCAATTGGAGCAGCTGCCCAAATTTATAGAAAACAAACGTGAGCTGGCAGAAAAATATAAAAGATATTTTGAAAAGCTTGATGATATTACTTTTATATCTGAGCCGGAAAATTCCTATTCAAACTATTGGCTGAATGCTATAATATTAAAAGATAAAAATGAAAGAGATAATTTTTTAAAGATAACAAACGAGCAAGGAGTTATGACCAGACCGATATGGAAACTCATGTATAAACTTGAAATGTACAAAGATTGTCTGCGTCAAGATTGTAGCAATGCGCAGTGGCTTGAAGATAGAGTGGTGAATATTCCAAGCTCGGTGAGAGTATAAAAGGGGGATTATCTAATGATAGGAATTAAAAATATTGGTAGCTATTTGCCAAACAGTAAGAAGTCAAATTATGACGTTCTTGAAAAGTTTGAAATCAGTGAATCTTTTGTTAATAAAAAATTAGGCATAAAAAACGTAAGAGTAAAAGATAAACTTGATGAAACTTCAGATTTATGCATTAAAGCTTATAAATATTTGGATGAAAAAGAAAGGATAGCGAAAAATGAAATTGAATGTTTGATTGTTGTAACTCAAAATCCAGATTACAATCTGCCTCATACATCAGCAATTGTACATAAAAAACTTGGATTTTCAGAAAATTGTGCATGTTTTGATATTTCATTAGGTTGTTCAGGCTATGTATATGGATTGTCTGCAATAAAATCTTTTATGCAAGAAAATAACATCAAAAAAGGACTTTTATTTACTGCAGATCCTTATTCGAAAATAATAAATCCCGAAGATAAAAACACTTCAATGTTATTTGGTGATGGGGCTTCGGTTTCTCTGATATCGGATGAACCTTTATTTCGCTTAGGGAAGTTTAGTTTTGGGACAATAGGTGAAAGATATGAAAGTTTAATTTCCAAAAATGGCGAACTTCATATGGATGGTTTTGATATTTTTAGTTTTGCCTCAAAATATGTTCCTACTGATTTTGAAAAGGTATTGAATTTGAATAACATAAGCAAAGATGAAGTAGATTATTTTGTTTTTCATCAAGGAAGTAAATATATTGTGGATACTTTAAGAAAAAAACTTAAGCTTCCTAAGGATAAGGTTTTATTTGATATAGAAGATTACGGTAATACTGTTTCTTCAAGCATTCCAATGATTTTAGAAAAGATAATAGAAGAAGATAAAAAAATGAATATTTTTGTTTCAGGTTTTGGAGTAGGTTTGTCCTGGGCTTCAGGTATAGTGTATAAAAGATAATTAGGAGGAAATACTATGAAAAAAAATGATTTTCTACAAGAACTAGAAGAACTTTTGGAAACAGATGATAAGCTTACTGAAGACACAGTTTTAGATGAGCTTGAAGAATGGGATTCTTTGGCTATGATGTCACTATCTACTTTTTTTGATGAAAATTTTGATATACAAGCTAATATGGATGAAGTCAAAAAATTTAGTAAAGTATCTGATATAATATCTTTTTTAGGTAGTAAGTTACAATGATTTCTTTTGATAAAAATGATTTTTTTCTTGTCACAGGTGGTAGTTCTGGTATTGGAGAGTCTATAGTGAATAATATCGCTAATCATGGCGGAAAAGTTATCGCTGTGTCGAGTAGTTTAAATAAATTAAGGGCAATGAAGAGCCGTTCTCTTTTCTCAGAAAAAATCTTTGTTGAGCAATATGACTTGACTGATATTGAGGGTATTCAAAAATTTATAGCTTATTTAGTTGAAAAATATGGTAAAATAAAAAGTTTTATTCATGCAGCCGGTATACTAAAAACAATACCTTTTACTTCAAAAAAGAATAATGATATGAATATGTTTAAGGTAAACTATTTTAGCGGAGTAGAAATTGCTAGAATGTTTATTAATAAAAAAATAAATTCTGGCAATAATTCTAGTATTGTTTTTATTTCTTCTATAGCTTCAGTGCAGGCTTTTCCTGGAGCTGTTACTTATTCTGCAACGAAAGGAGCTATAAATTCATTTGTTAAATCGTTAGCTGCAGAAATAGCAAGAAGGAAGATTAGAGTTAACTCAATATTACCAGGTTTTGTGAAGACAGAAATGCTTGATGAACTTAAACCACTGTATGGAGATTCTTACATAAAAGAGCTTCACAGCAAGTATCCTTTAGGGCTTGGAGATCCTGAAGATGTTGCAAATACAGTTACATTTTTGCTTTCAGATCAAGCAAAATGGATAACAGGTTCATGCATTAAAGTTGATGGTGGAGGTAGCTTGTAAATGATAAAAGATATTTATATTATTGGAAGCTCAGGTTTTGCAAAAGAAGTAGCATTCTTAATCGAGTCAATAAATAAAATAAAAGAAGAATGGAATATCTTAGGGTATATTGGTTTACCTGATAGTGTAGGAAAATATAATGGTACATATAAAGTTATAGCAACTGAAAATGATTTAGCACATAAAAATGAGAATATTTTTTTAGCAATAGGTACAGGAGATCCGCATTTAAATAGCAAGATTATAAATACGTTAAAAAATAATAAAAACTTTGTGTTTCCAAATATTATACACCCTAATGTTAATGCTGATTGGGACAATATTCAAATAGGTGAGGGAAATGTAATTTGTTCTAGTAATCAATTTACAACAGATATAAATATAGGCTCTTTCAATATTTTTAATCTATCATGTACAATAGGGCATGATACAGTTATTGGCAATTATAATGTCATAAATCCAAGCTCCAACATTTCAGGCGGGGTAAGAATACAAAATAAAAATCTTTTTGGTACAGGTTGTCAGATTTTACAAGATTTGGTAGTCTCTGACTCTAACATTATTGGAGCCGGTTCGGTTGTTAACAAAAATATTAAAGAACAGGGAGTTTATGTTGGAATACCAGCTCGAAAATTAAAGTAGGAGACAGATTTGGTAATTGTAAATTGACCTTAAGCTATTGTAGATAAAGGCTCATCTATATTCTATTATTTAGGATAAGTACCGTTAGATTAAGTATTGAATAAAGTTAAAGGAAGTTAAGATGATACATAATGCGACTATTCAAAACCTCGCAAACCTGCATGAAGTGAAGCTGAAAAACCTGGCTCCTATCAATGTGATTATTGGTGAAAACGATAGCGGTAAAACTATGATATTGAAAGCTCTGTATGTACTATCAAAAAGCGTAGAAGAATTTGGCAGAGGTAATGACAATAGGAGCATAAAAGAAATAGTTGCAGATAAACTTTACTGGACATTTCAGTGTGATCAACTTGGGGATTTGGTGAGCAAAGACCAGGATAATCATTTGAAATTGGAAGCGGAAATAGATGACCAACATATGATGCTCAGCTTTAGCAAAAGCGCTAAAAATACCGTTTCCACTGTGACTGAACATGTTTATCATAGAGAAGAAAATAGTATTTTTTTCCCGGCAAAAGAAGTCCTGTCTCTTTTTAATGTAATAAAGAAATCCCGCGCTATTGATAAAGAGTTTGGTTTTGATGATACTTACTATGACTTAGTGTTAGCTTTAGAAAAAAGCACTCAGCAGGGAAAAAATTTTAGAAATTTTACCGAGAGCAAAAAATTATTAGAGAAGCTAATTAATGGCAATATTGAATACAAAGATGGGAAATGGTTGTTTAAAAAAGGTAAGATGAAAATATCCATTTACTCAACTGCAGAGGGAATAAAAAAGATATCAATATTGGATAGATTGTTGACTAACAGATATATAACTCCCGGCTCTATTATATACATAGATGAGCCTGAATCTGCTTTACATCCTAAAGCTATTGTGGAGTTTCTGGATATTTTATCACTATTATCTAAAAATAATATTCAAATATTTATGGCTACTCACTCTTTCTTCGTTTTGAAGAAATTGCTGCTTATTGCAAGAAAAGAAAATATGTCAATACCTGTATTTTCCATAGTCAAAGATAAAGTTGAATATAGCAACCTTAATGAAGGAATGCCTGACAATCCCATAGTAGACACATCAATAGAGCTTTATGAAGAAGAGTTGGATTTGGATATATGATAATACAAGAAGAATCAGGGATGAATTTTGTATTTGAGCCTGGAAAGATGTATTCGATTGAGAAAGATACTTTTAATAATCGTATTACTTCTAAATGCGGGGCTAAAATTTGTGACTTTATTGTGTACAAAGATAATAAGCTGCATTTTGTTGAGGCGAAAAGTTCAGCTCCCAGAGACAAGGAAGAACTTTACAGTTATACCGAAGAGATTTCGCAAAAGTTTTATGATAGTTTACTTGTATATATAGGAGTTTTGTTTGACAGGAAAAACACTGCTTCAAATAATATAAGTCCTCAAATGAAAAATCGTAAATATTTGGCAGGCACTATCAAGTTTGTCTTGGTAATTAAGGGTATTCCAAAATCCGGATTACAGGACATAAAAAATGTTTTTGAAAAAGCAATGAGGAAATTTGCTTGTCTTTTTTCCATTGAACCACCAGTAATTATTATGAATGACGAACAGGCTAAATCCAAAGGATGGATAGAATAAAGGGAGACAGATTTGAGTGAAAAAGTGTTTATTAGCGGTTCTATTTCTGTTACAAGTTTGCCTGCGGAGGTATTTCGGACAATAAATACTATAGAGTCTAAAAACATACATATTATTATTGGTGATGCCAAAGGTATAGATAAAATAGTACAGGAAAAGTTGAGTCGAGATGAATATTATAATGTTACTGTGTACACAATTTATAACAAACCAAGAAATATCATATCTCAGAATTTCAACGTAAAACAGATAGATTATGATAAAAATTTAAAATCTGAAAGGGAGAAACAAAAATTTAAAGATTTAGCAATGGTAGCAGATTGTGATTATGCACTTGTCATTTGGGATGGTAAGAGTAAAGGTAGTTATAATAACATTCTAAATGCGCTAAACATGAATAAACTATTCAAAGTTTTTTATACAAAAGCTAATTGTTTCCTCAAAAAAGAGGAAAAAACATTGCAAGCTATTCAACATATATACAGGCAAAATACCGGCTATACTATAACAGAGCTTTTTGACGAATTAAAAAGAAGTAACTTAGCCTCAGATTTAAAGAATACAGTACAATTAAAAGATTATTTGATAAATCTAAATGTATTGCAAAATGAACATAATGTATTAAAGCCCACAGAAAATTATAAAAATTATTTTATTGAAGAGCAATACAAAGGGTCTGTAAGAATTAAATATACTCCGGAAGTACTGAGCTTTTTTGAGTAAAAGGAGACAGATTTGAGTGAAAAAGTGTTTATTATAGCTGAAGCAGGCGTTAATCATAATGGATCAATTGATATGGCAAAGAAGCTTATTGATGTTGCGGCAGAAGCCGGTGCAGATGCTGTAAAATTCCAGACTTTTAAAACTGATAAAACTGTCAGCAGAAAAGCTCAGAAAGCAGATTATCAAAAAAATACTACGGATGCTGGAGAAACCCAATATGATATGGTAAAAAAGCTTGAGCTGGATGTTTCTACTCATAAAGAGCTCATGTCTTATTGTTTAGAAAAAAATATAATGTTTTTATCCACACCTTTTGATCATGATAGTATTGATTTATTGGATGAATTAGGCTTAAAAATCTTTAAAATTCCAAGTGGTGAAATAACAAACCTTCCATACCTTCGTCATATTGGTAAATTAAATAAAGAAATCATAATGTCTACTGGGATGGCTGATATTGGTGAGATTGAAGATGCTTTGGATATTTTGGTAAACGCTGGGACTGATAAAAATAATATTACAGTGTTGCACTGTAATACAGAATATCCTACACCAATGACTGATGTAAACTTAAGAGCAATGCAAACAATAGCAAACACTTTTAAGATTAGTAGAACTGGCTATAGTGACCACACTTTAGGTATCGAAGTCCCTGTAGCTGCTGTAGCATTAGGTGCTAAAGTAATTGAAAAACATTTTACATTAGATAAAACCTTGCCAGGACCGGATCATCAGGCTAGTTTAGAGCCTCAAGAGTTAAAACTAATGATTGAATCCATAAGAAATATTGAAAAAGCCTTAGGAGACGGAATTAAAAAGCCGTCTAAAAGCGAAACACCTAATAAAACAATAGTTCGAAAAAGTATCGTGGCAAAAAAAGCTATAAAAAAAGGCGAAATATTAAACGAAGAAAATCTTACTATCAAAAGGCCCGGCAACGGTATTTCACCGATGCGGTGGGATGAAATAATCGGAACAATTGCTCAAAAAGATTATGAGGAAGATGAGTTATTATGAAGCGTAGAGTCTGTGTAATTACGGGAACAAGAGCTGAATACGGGCTGCTTTATTGGCTTATGAAAGAAATCGAATATGATAAAGATTTGGAACTTCAAATCGTAGCAACAGGAATGCATTTGAGCCCTGAGTTTGGCCTGACATACAAAGAAATAGAAAAAGATTTTACAATAAATAAGAAGATAGAGATGTTGTTATCTTCTGATACATCCGTAGGTATTTCAAAATCTATGGGGTTAGCTCAAATTAGTTTTGCAGAGGCTTATGAAGAGTTGAGACCTGACATTGTAGTTGTTCTTGGTGATCGTTATGAAATTTTTAGTGCTGTAAGTGCTGCAATGATTTCAAGAATACCTGTTGCACACCTACATGGTGGGGAAACTACTGAAGGAGCTTTTGACGAATCTATTAGACATTGTATTACGAAAATGAGCCACTTACATTTTACAGCAACAGAAGAGTACAGAAATAGAGTAATTCAACTAGGAGAACATCCAAATAGAGTTTTTAACGTAGGGGGAATGGGGATTGAGAATATCAAGAGGTTACAACTTCTCAGTAAGGATGAATTTGAAAAATCTATTGACTTTAAGTTGAACGAAAAAAATATCTTAGTGACTTTTCATCCTGTAACCCTTGAAGACTTAACATCAGAGGAGCAATTTCAAGAGATTTTAGATGCTATTGATGAACTTGATAGTACAAATATCATATTTACCAAAACAAATAGTGACCCCAACGGACGTATAATTAACCAAATGATAGACAAATATGTAAAAAGAAATTCTAACAAAGCAGTTGCTTTTACATCTCTTGGCCAGTTGCGGTATCTAAGTGCACTGCAATATGTCGATGCAATGGTTGGCAATAGTTCAAGCGGGTTGGCAGAAGCACCAAGTTTTCAAATAGGGACAATAAATATAGGTGACAGGCAAAAGGGAAGGATAAAAACCGAAAGTGTTATAAATTGTGAACCAAATAAACATTTGATTCTAAAAGCATTTGACAAGCTATATTCGAGTGAATTTCAAAATAGACTTAGTAATGTTCAAAATCCTTATGGGGATGGATGTGCAAGTAAACAAATTGTCCAGGTGTTAAAATCTATTAAATTGAATGGTATTTTAAAAAAATCTTTTTATGATATAAGGTTAAATCATGAAAAAAAATAAAATTAAAATAGCGCTTTTATTCTGTAAAAGTGAAAAAAAGAGCATTAGCAATATAGATCTAAGGCATGAGAAACAAAAGCTGATACAAGCTTAGCATGACGAGTAGAATGACAAAGGTGTATTATGTTGAAAGATTTTGAAGAGATTCTGATTGATAAGAACAAAACAGTCATTCAGGCTATGCGGCAGCTTGATGAAACAGCTAAAAAGATATTGTTTGTAATTGATAGAAACAATAAGCTCATAGGATCTTTATCAGACGGTGATGTCAGAAGATGGATTTTAAAGGGAGGTAAATTAGATGCTACAATAGATGTTGCCTGTTTTAAAGGAACATATTATGTGTTACAAGGATATTCTATAGATGAAGTTTCAAGAATTATTTATAACAAAAAGATTTCTTATGTTCCGGTTTTAGACAAGTCAGGAAAAATTAAAGAGTTTTTGGTTTGGGACTATCTTTTTACTGACAAAATCAGAAAATCTATAAAAAGTAGTATAAGGCTTCCTGTTGTCATCATGGCAGGAGGAAAAGGAACGAGATTAACTCCTTTTACAACAATCTTACCTAAACCATTAATTCCTATAAATAACAAAAGTGTTCTTGAAATTATTATAAATAACTTTTTAGATTACAATATTGAAAATTTTTATGTTACATTAAACTACAAATCAAAAATTATTAAATCATACTTTGAAGAATTGGAAATAGACTATAATATAAACTTTATTAATGAAAAAAAGCCATTAGGCACTGCTGGTAGCTTATCCTTATTAAAAGATACCATAAAGAGTGATTTTATACTAACTAATTGTGATATAATAATCGAAGCTGATTATCTGGATATAGTAAACCACCACTTTGAAAATGAAAATGATATTACAATTGTTGCCTCTATGAAAAATTATAAAATACCTTATGGTGTGTGCGAGATAGAAAACGGTGGTAATTTAAAGAATATCGTAGAAAAACCGGAATATAATTTTCTGGTAAACACAGGTATGTATATCATGAGAAAAGATATTATAAACTTAATCCCTGATGATACTTTTTTTCATATGACTGATTTGATAAATTCAGCAAAAAATAATGAAAAAAAGATTGGAGTATATCCCATAAGTGAAAAATCCTGGATTGACACTGGAGAATGGGAAGAATACAAAAAAGCTTTAAATAGATTAACATATTAAAAAGGTGAACGATTTTTTGAAAGTTTTAGTTATTGGTTTTGGTTCTATAGGCAAAAGGCATATTAGTGTATTAAAAGAGATAGATCCATTTTGTTCTATAGATGTTGTTTCAAAGCAGAGTAAAATATTTTATACTACATATAAGAGCCTGAAAGAGGTACCTTTTTTAAATACCTATGATTATTATATTATTGCTTCAGAAACATATAAGCATTTTGAACAGCTGTCCTTTTTGGATGACCATGTTAAAAATAAATTAATTTGCTGTGAGAAGCCACTTTTTGAGAAAAAAAGGGATTTACAAATAAAAAATAATCAAGTGTTTGTAGGCTATAACTTGCGCTTTCATCCATTAATAATGAAACTGAAAAATGAACTTTCTAACCAAAAAATACTTAGCTTAAATATACTTTGTGGTTCATATTTGCCTCATTGGAGACAAAATAGTGATTATAGAGAGTGCTATAGTGCAAAAAAAGAGTTAGGTGGTGGAGTACTATTAGATCTTAGCCATGAAATAGATTATATGCAATGGTTGTTTGCAAAGCCAATTATGGTTAGTAGTGTTCAAAAGAAAGTTTCTGAGCTTGATATTGACTCTGATGACTTAGTTATGGCTATAGGTCAAACAGAGAATAACGTAATGTTCAATTTTAGTTTAGATTATTTTAGCAAAATTTCAAAAAGGGAAATTGTAGTCCATACGAACAAATATACCTATCAAATAGATTTAATAAGAAATTCTTACTTGAAACGAAATATTGATGGAGAAAAGCAAGATTATACAGCTGAACATTTTAGCAGAAATACCACTTTTAAAAGGATGCATCTGGATATACTTAATAGCGAAGGGTGTGCTTGCACTTTTGAAGAGGGAATAGAGGTAATGGATACAATTTCCGTGATACAGGAGCAAAACAGATGAGTAATATTTTATGTACAATTTGTGCAAGAGGTGGGAGCAAAGGTATTAAAAATAAAAATATTAGAGAACTTTGTGGTAAACCACTTATTTCATACACTATTGAACAAGCAAAAAATTCAAATCTTTTTGACCATATAGTGATTAGTACAGATAGTGATGATATTGCAGCTATTGCTAAAAAATACGGAGGAGAAGTTTTTTTTAAAAGAAGTGTAGAAATGGCAAGTGATACCGCTGGAAAGCTTGATGTAATCAGAGATGCATTTATTAGAAGTGAAAAGTACTATAATAGAGTGTTTGATTATTTGATTGATTTAGATGCTACTTCTCCTTTAAGGAATGTAGCAGATATAACAAACTCCTTTAATCAATTTAAGAAAGATAATAATGACAATTTAATAACAGCTATGCCAAGTAGAAGAAGTCCGTACTTTAATATTGTAGAACAAAGTGAAGATGGAAAAGTATATTTATCAAAAAAACTTGATAATGCGATTGTGCGAAGACAAGATGCTCCAAAAACTTACGATATGAATGCTTCCATATATATATGGAAAAGAGAGGCAATACTAAATGAAAACACTCTCTTCTTGGAAAATACAGGACTTTACGTGATGCCGGAAGAAAGATCAATTGATATAGACAGTGAATTGGATTTTAAATTTGTAGAGTTTTTGATGAAGGAAAAAAGAAATGCTTAAAGATAAAGTGGTAGTAGTTACAGGCGGTGCTGGGTTAATAGGAAAAGAGTTTGTTAAAGCTATTATTGAAAATAATGGCATTGCTATTATTGCTGATATTAGTGAGGATATGGGATATAAGGCTTTGAATATTGTGGTCGAAGAGTTAAAATCCCACATACCACATCCCACATCCCAACTTGATTTTTTTAAGTTAGATATTACTTCAAAAAATTCTTTAAATAACTGCATAAAATACTTAGATAAAAAATATGGAAGAATTAGTGCTCTTGTAAACAATGCCTACCCGAGAAATAAGAACTATGGCAGACATTTCTTTGATGTAGAATATAATGATTTTGTGGAAAATGTAGGGTTGAACTTGGGTGGTTATTTCACAGCTTCTCAACAGTTTGCAGGATATTTTCAGAAACAAGGATATGGAAATATTGTAAATATCAGCTCTATTTATGGTGTCGTAGCACCTCGATTTGAAATATACGAAGGCACAAAGATGACTACACCTGTAGAGTACGCAGCAATTAAGTCAGGACTTATACATCTGACAAAATACATGGCAAAATATTTTAAAGGAATGAACATAAGAGTAAACTCAGTAAGTCCTGGAGGGATTTCTGATAATCAACCAGAAACTTTTTTGGAAAAATATAAAGAAAAATGCTTAAACAAAGGTATGCTTGATAAAAGCGATATTAAAGGAACGTTAATTTATTTACTTAGTGATATGAGTGAGTATGTCAATGGGCAAAATATAATTGTTGATGATGGATTTTGCCTATGATACTAAACTATTAATTTTTAATTCTTGGAATATTGCAAGTATATCTTCGGCAAAAAGGCTAAATCCGATATTCAAAGAGATATCTCCTTTGGGGTGGGGTTTTGTTGAGGACCCTTTACAAAGTTAAAATTTTTTTAATACGATTGTAAATTTGAGAGCTTTGAATAAGTACCTAACCTCCCCCCTATAAAAGAGTTAGGAAGAGATTAAGAGGTTTGCTCTGCCTGCCCTGTTGAATATAGCAAAATTCACAAAAGGTTAAATGCTGTAAGCAAATGGCTTAGCCATTTATTCAACTATGGTAATAAAATAATTTATAGTTGTACGTTGTGAAAGCTCTTGTATAGGAATATGATTTTCCCATTAACTGGTATAAAAATTGTTATATTTTATAGTATTGAAGTATATTAAGAAAAAAATTCCACATTGGAGTATGGCTTATGAATATTTTTGAAAAAAATATAAAAACGGCTGAAAAATTACATCCCAAATTGGCAAAAATCATAAAGAATACACCGGATTCAGAAAACTACCAGATTGTTACTTCAAAGCATCCTGATGGTGTGCCTAATATGATTAATAAAAAATTAGGATATGTGTACTATGATAACTTAGAGCCCGTAGCCTCAGCTGCCAAAAAAGTGGAGAGTAAAAACATAAAAGTTCCTCAGCTGACGTTCTTTATTGGTTTCGGGCTTGGATACGAATTGATAACATTTATGAATGAGAAACTCACTCCGGATACGTATATTGTAATTATAGAGAAAGATCCAGAAGCATTAAAAGCTGCTTTTCGCACAATAGACTTTACACAAGTAATGGCACATAAAAACGTTCACTTTATAGTCGGAGTACCTGAAGGTCAACTTTTTACAGAAATCAGAACACATATGATGTATGGCAACAACAAGCTTTTTTCAAAAGCGATAAATATTATAGAAAATGATGTGGCATTCATCAGCGGAAAAGAATATTATAAAACTGCAATAAGTGCTTTAAAAGATGCAGTAAAAGAAGTGCTTATGCACTACGGCAATGATCCCTGGGATTCTTTGATAGGTATTGAAAATACATTTCATAATATTAATGAAATTATAAATTATCCGGGGATTAAAGATCTTTATTCTAAGTTTAAGGGCAAGCCCGGAATCGTTGTTGCAACGGGCCCGTCTTTGGATAAAAACATACATTTGTTAGATGGCTTGGATAATAAAGCTGTAATTTGTGCCGCAGATGCCTCGGTAAGAGTAATGAAAGAACACGGTTATAAACCACATTTGGTTACTTCTCTTGAGCGTTTGGCACCTACTGCAAAGCTTTTTGAAAATCTGGAGGAAAAGGATGTCAAAGATGTGTATTTAGCTGCTACACCTGTTATTCACCCAAAAACATATGCAAATTTTCCTGGTGAGAGAATAATAACGTACAGAAATTTTGCTACTTTTGAGTGGCTGGATATTGAGCGGGGTACTCTGGATATCGGCCCTTCAGCGGGAAATATGGCATTCAAAGTGCTGGAAGCATTGGGCTGTGATCCCATAATTTTGATTGGTCAGGATCTGGCTTTTGGAGAAGGGGAAGTGACACACGCTTCCGGAACTACTTATGGGCAAAGTCAGTACAAGAAAACTGAGAACACTTTAGAAGTTGCAGGTAACTATGTAAAAAAATTAAAAACAAATAATGTTTGGTATAAGTTTTTAAAATATTATGAAAAAGATGTGGCCGAAACCAATGCAAAGGTTATTAACGCTACAGAAGGCGGAGCAAAAATATACGGCGCGGAAATTATGACCTTTCAGGAAGCAATAGATAGATATATTAATGAAGAAATTGGGGTACTGGATACTATCAAGGCAAATCTACATTATCCTGATGAAGCCGAAAAAGAAGATGAACGGGAAAATGTACGGAAAAAAGTTGTAGATGCTATAGACTACAGTAATTATGTTCTTAATCAGTTCAAATATGGATATGACCAATGCATATTATTTTCCAACGAGGTTGCCGAGCCATACCACAAATCCGGTGAAATCGATCATGAGAGGGTTAAGGAACTTTTTGAGGAAATCCAGAAGCCGATGAAAGTTTTCATCGAAAAAAAATTTTTTCACATAATGATGCACTATGTACAGTCTTACTATATCCGGACGCTTGTGGAAATAAATGGAGTCCGTGCTTCTGAATCGGATACGGTCATGGCGAACATGAAAATCACCGCTTTAATGAAAGATATGTATGCAGTGATGTACAAGCTTGTAGAAAAAATGCATTATCTCTTACATATGCTGCAAAAAAAGCTGGATGAGGAATTTAGCGTGAAAGTGGAAAGGTAGTTGGAAATCTTTGCACAACTCTATTTATTCCCCTAAAGTGAATTCCAGACGGAAAAACGGCGTCATCGCGAGGGCAGCAACTCGCGGCGATCTCGTATCCCGTATAAAAGATTGCTTCGCTTTGTTCGCAATGACGAACAGGCAGCGACATTACGAGGGACGGAGACCCGAAGTAATCTCACGTCCTATATAAGATTTTGTTTCCCGGTCACCGATCACATAAATGCTTATGTGCTCGGTGCTCGCTTCCGGTCGAAATGACAATTTTATGTCACCTCGAGCGGAGTCGAGAGGTCTCATTGTCAAACAGAGGCTGAGATCTCTCCACTCCACTTCGTTCCGGTCGAGATGACAGTTTTATGTTACCCCGGCTGTTAAATGCTGCCAGAGGCAGCCCGGCGAAGCTGGATTTAACAGGGTAAAACTTAGTATAATCAGCGGTTGTTATTTTATTTGTTCCCATTCGATTTTGGAGATATTTCT
>Ga0182237_100218_pt1 | contig 17847 bp, 16 predicted proteins | sample hydfratesGB_TF_B_FD_132457 | JGI IMG/M metagenome (GOLD analysis project Ga0182237, IMG submission 132457) | Subsurface microbial communities from deep shales in Ohio, USA - hydraulic fracturing test GB_TF_B | ecosystem: Environmental > Aquatic > Deep subsurface > Shale gas/oil reservoir >... | reverse complement strand
ATCTGCCATAATAGTAAACACTCTTTCAGATTTTTCCATCAAAGCATAGTCTATGCTTATCTTTCTTAAGTCTGAATATACTTCCCTTATCTCTTCTACATCTTTTGGGTTTATATCTTTCAACGTATTATATATATCTTCATTATATCTTTTCATCTCTTCTAAAAATACATTTTTCTTCCATAAAAACATCCCGCTATTCCAATAATAGTTTCCCTCTTTCAAATATTCCAAAGCTGTTTCATGATTTGGTTTCTCTCTGAAGTTATCTACTTTCATAACTCTATTTCCAACTTCTTCCCCTGCTTCTATATACCCATATCCTGTTTCTGGTCTTGTTGGTTTTATTCCCATAGTAACCAGACCATTGTTTTCTTCTGCTGCCTTTATTCCTCTTTCTACTACTTCCCAAAACTTCTCTTTATTTGGTATATAATGGTCTGCTGGTAAAATAAACACTACCTCGTCTTCTTCTGCTACCAAAGAACCAACAAAACAAGCTGGTGCTGTGTTCCTTGCAACTGGTTCGAGAATAACGTTGCCAATGCCTAATTCTGGTAATTCTTTCAATGTTTGTTCCCTATGTTTTTCTGCAGTAACAACAAAAATATCTTTTGGTTCTAATCTATAATTCAACCTCTCAAATGTTTCTCTTATTAATGATTTATCCGAAAATATCTCCAAAAACTGTTTTGGTTTTTCTGGTGTACTCAATGGCCAAAACCTTTCTCCAGATCCCCCTGCTAATATAATCGCTTTCATATTCATGACCTCCTGATTTATAGTTTGTCAACTCTCTATTGAAAAAGCATCTGAATTTTATTCAGATGCTTTATTTTCTATTTCTTTATTTAATATGTTTTGAGCCAGTATATAACCTAAAAAATATATAAAAGAACTAGTAATAGTATACATTAAAATTGTATTATAAGAATTTAATTTTAAAAAATAAGAGACAGAAAAAGAGAAACCCAATAAAACCAATCTTATCAATATAAGGAAAAATTGAATATTTTGTTTTTCAAATACTGAATAAACTCTGCTAATTGGTGTGAAGATTAACTGAAAAAAAACTAAAAAAGATATAATTCTCGCATAAATACCTGATTCAAACCATTGTTCTCCAAAAACAAAAGAAAATAAGAATGGCCCAAAAAAAAGAAGTATGATTAAGGGGATTAATCCTATAATTATTAATTTTTTTAGTAATTTATTTGATAATTCTTTTACTCTCTTAGGGTTCTTTTTCCCTATACTAGCAGCTTCTCCATAAAAAACATCTCCAACTGATCTTCCTATAATTGCCATAGGTAACTGAACTATGCTATTTGCAAGGCCATAAAAGCCTATAATAGTCTCACTAAAAAAAGCAGATAAGAAAAACACAGGAAGTTGTAATCCTAAAGTATTTAAAAATTGTGTTGGTGTTGAAAAAATTAAAAAATTTTTATACCTTTGTCCTATCCAAAACATTTTTTTGAATGATACTTTTTTAAAAATATGCTTTTCTTTTAACAATGATTTAGAAAGGGTTGTGGTACCTGCACTTTGTCCTAAAATTCTACCTAAAATTAATCCAACAGGTCCAATTTTTAACAATCCAAGAATTATTTTTAAGATGTTTTGTACAAAAGATTGAGAGATTTTAGTTTTTGAAATTGATTTATAATCTTTTTTTCTAAAAGCCCATTGCATAAAAATATTATATAAGCCTATTAAAAAAATACCTAGAGGTATTAAAAAACTATAATTTTTAAGCTTACTTGCATCGAATATATTCAAAAATATATTGTTAAAGAAAAAAATTATAAAAAAGAAAAATAGAGTAACTATAAAAAGTATGAAAAAACTTAAAGCAAAGGCGTTAATAGCTTTTTCTTCGTCTTCGGCAATAGGTATCGAAAGCTCGTATTGCAAAGAACCTATAATTGCAAGAATTGATAATATTGAAGTATATAGAGTCAAAATACCATAATCTTCTGGTGAGTATATCCTAGTTATTATGGGAGACATAGCTCCATTAAAAATTTGTGCAAATGCTGTTCCACCAGATATCATTAAAATGCTTTTTACAAAATTATTTTTTAATAATTGCTTTATTTTTTTCATTTTTTACCTTCTAATTATTTTTTTTATAATATTTTTAACTTTTGATTTTTTTAGTTCTCTCTTCCAAAAATTACCAGGTTTAATGTCATCAGGGTCTAAGTCTGCGTAAACAATCTTATCATATTCATTTAAACTATTTTTCCATTCTCTTTCACCTTTCAAAAAATCTTTATTATCTAAATTATTGTGATTTTTTTTACAATTTAATTTATCCTCTATACTTCTAGTCCATAAAACTTTCTTTCTTTTATCCATTTCAATGTAATCTGGTATTTTTTCTCCAATTAAGTCTTTATAGGCTATAAGAGGTAGATTTACTCCTGTTTCCGGAGTAATTCCAACCCAAGACCAAGTTCTTGGATTTATTTCTATTAAATAATATTTCTTATCTAAGTCATTATATTTAAATTCCACTTCAGCAATACCAGTATAACTTATTTTTTTTATGATTTCTTTAGATTTTTCTACTAATTCTTCTACCCAAAAACTTTCGCCAGCAAAACAATCTCCTATATCAACGGGAAAACCTCTCACTTTCCTTCCCGAAAAAACAGCTCTTACATCACTATTTTTATCAGCATATACTCCTATTGTGTACATATTGTTAGAAAGGCCTTCTATTTTTTGCTGTATTAAAAAATCGTAATTCTCTATTAATTCTTTATATTCTTTAAAATCTTCAAATTTATTAATTTCAATCATTCTATTTGAATTATAAATTTTTGTTTCTTTTGATCTTCTATTGACTTCCATCCTTGAATTAGGTTTCATAATAATTGGAAATTTAAGTTCATTTTTTATTTTTTTTAAATGTTCATAATTTTCTATTTCATAAGTTTGAGGAACCAATATATTCTCTTTAGTCATAATACTATAGAATTTTTTTTTGTTTATTAATTTCTCAATTATAAAATAATCAGGGTTATAAGTTAAAAAATATTTTTCTAATTTTTTTTTATATTTAGAAATAGCTATAGACCAAACATCATTAGTTGGGAAAAGAACCGGTTTTTCAGAAAGCCCTTCCCCTATTTTAATTAGTTCATTAATAAATTTTTCATCATTTAAATTCGGATCCGTAACTTTGTAGAAATTAGTCGTGTATTTTGAATATTTACCAACATTTTGATTAGTTTTATCTAAAGCAATTACTTCTATGTTATTTTTACCTAAAGCCCTAATAACTCCTAAACCATTAAAAAATATATTAAAAACTATTGCTTTATTCATTTTAATACCCTCTTATTTGATTTTATATTATATTTTTTTGGTTGTAAACCAAAAAATATTCTTATCTCATTTTTTAGTTTATTTAAAACATATTTTTTAAAAGTAATTTTTGTTACATAAAAACCTTTTTCTTTTGGAAGAAAACCCTTTTCACCTAGTTCTATTGATTTAATAGAATCTAATAATAAAGGACCTGATTCTTTTGCTAATTTTTCTAATAAAGAATTAGGTGTATCTTTTTTATTTATATAGATTTTTTTTTGTTTAATTATATTACCTTTATCAATTTTATCAGTCATCTCATGAACTGTAATACCTGTATATTTTTCTTTATTCATTAAAACATGAAAATATACACTTGCTCCTCTATAATAAGGTAAATAAGAGCTATGACAATTTAAAGAGGCTTTTTTAGATAAATTAATTACATCTTTATGAATTTTCCATCCCCATCCATTCACAAGTATATAATCAGGATTATATAGTTCTATTTTGCTTTTAATATTATATAATGTTTTATCTTCGACTTTTAAATAATTAATTTTTCTTTTTATACATAATTCTTCCACTGAATTATGATTTACTTTTATATTATAATTATTAAAAAAATATTTTATAAATTTCCTTAATATTATTTTAATTATATTTGCTTTATCTTTTTTCTGTTTATTATTTTTATCTACAATCACTAGAATATTCTTTTTATTAGAAATATGATTTAAAATATATTCTAAACCGATAATTGATTTTTTTGCTTTGTCAGATGCTACATAAACACATTTATTCTTCATTGTAATTTCCTCATTTCATATAATTTCAAAATTTGTTTAAATTTAAGTCTTATTGGTCCCAAATAATTAAATAGTTAACTTAATATTTTTCTTTTGAAAAATTTAACTAATTTAAATTTTATTAAAAACTTTTTAACTTTATATAATAATTTCCCATATAAATTAAACGAAAGCGGGATTTGTCTTTTTAACCTTTTATTGTTTTCATTTTTCCATTTTTCTAACTCTATATTATAATCATAATCTCTATATAAATTTTTTTCCAAATATAAAATATCATTTTTATTTAAAAAATCTATTTCTCTTTTTTCTTGATCAAAATATATGTATTTCTTATCAACTTCTTTTATTCTTTTATTTTTTTCATCAATATTTATTTCCAAAATAATAGAAGTTCTTTTCAATTTATCCCATTTTTTCAAAGTTGGTTTTTTTACTGGTGATGGTAAATCATAAGTAATTTGATAATCTTTAAATTCTTTGTTATTTACAATGATAGAAGGTTTATTATAAAAAAATTCATCAAATATAAAGTTACCATGTGAGTAAACGACTAATCTATCTTTTCCTTTATCTACTCTCATTGGTACATGAGAATGATTCCCTAATATAATAGGAAAAAAATTGCTATATTCATTAAAGAATTCTTTTTGATAAGGCGAAGGATATATTAAATTCTCTCTTCCCCAATGTAATGTTAAAATATTAATATCATACTTTTTTGAAAAATTTTTAATTTTCTCTAAATTTTCTTCAGTTATAGTAGCAACCCCATAGTGATTTTTAGTAGCGGGAACTATCATTTTTAAAAATAAATCATTATGTTCACATAAGGAATGAATAGCTATTTCAAGGTTATTATATTTAAATACTGCAGGTTTTAAAGCTTCATTAATATTTAACCCTGCACCACTAAACAAAATATTACTCTTTTTAAGTATCTCTATAGTTTCTTTCATCCCCTCTTCACCATAATCAAACATATGGTTGTTTGCTAAACTAACATAATTAATATTTAATATCTTTAATAATTTCACCATTCTTTCAGGAGCTACTTGTAATAATTTTTTAGGCCATGGAGAACAATCGCTATTTGGACTATCATCATACATTATTGGTGATTCTAAATTTGCTATTCTAAAATCAGCCTTATTAATATACTCTTTTAAATTTTCTGAAAATAACCTTTCTAATTTATTTTCATTTGTTATTCTTCCACCTAAAAATAAATCTCCAAAAGATAGTATTTTCATTTTTTAATCCTTATTTCTGTTAATACTTGTAAATATTTTTTATTAAAAGAATTTATTGAAAAGTTGTTTTCATATATCCTAAAAGAGTTGTTTACTCTTTTTTTAATGTTTTCTTTAGATGTTTGAGAAATTTTTATAATTTCATTTGCAATAGCTTCTGGAGTATTTTTTGTTCTCCATATATCATTTTCAAAATCAAAGAACTCTTCTGGACCTTTTGATTCTCCATTTAAAACCGGAATTTTCATAGCTATCGCATCAATTATTTTATTAACGATTACTGTTTTAGCTTTTTTACTATCACCAAAATTTCCTAATGCTAAATCACAATTATTTACTAATAACTCTGTTAATTTTCCGTTATAAAAAGTTATATCATTTCTTAAGACAATTTGTTCAATTAAATTATTTTTTTCAATTAGTTCTTTATACTTTTTAGATTTTTTATCTGAGTTACCTAATATATATAACTTAAATTTAAAATTTTTCTCTTGTAGTATTTTAGCAGCTTGGATTATTTTTTCTAATCCATGTAATGGAATATAACTCCCCCACCAACATATAGTAAATATTTCTTTATTTTGGTTATAAAACCTTAATTTTGCCTTTTCTCTAGTTTCTTTGCCTATAGGAATTATTTTGTAATCTAAATCATATTTGTTTACATTAACAATATTTGTATAATAGTTAGCTTCTGATTCATTTAAAAAAACAATTTTAGTAGATTTTAATAGTTTTTTTCTTTCGTTTTTATATAATCTTCTAGCTTTTATAGATTCTTTGTTAATTTTTTTATGATCAATAACTAACGTATCATAATTAGAAATATAGTAATCTGTAATTATTTTTTTCTTCAATAACTTTGCTAATGAAAATAAATATTTATTGTTATTGTTTGCTGCAGTTAAAATCACAAAATCAGAAATTAAAAGAAAATAAGTACTAAATAAGTTAATATATAGATTTTCCAAAATATTAATTATTTTCTTTATGTACTTATTTTTTAAGTTTTTTGAAACTTTAAAACAGCCAGAAAAAAAAACTTCATATCCATTATTATAAAGCAAATTAATTAATTTTTTTGTTCTATAAATCAAAACAGAATTTCCTATTAAAAAAACTTTTTTCATTTTACTCCACCTAAATTAACTAAAATTTTTATTCCAACTTTCGGAATAAATATTATTTTTTTTACTTATCATTAATTCTGATTCATATCTTTTAACAAATTTATCACTACCACAAATGTAAAAATTATAATCTTTATTTTCATCAATCTTATTTAAAATATCTTCTATTTGTATTCTTTCATTTGGGTAGTTTTCAATTTTTTCTCTTGTTATGTGAGTTATTAATTTTATATTATCTGGTATCTTTTTACCTATATAATTAGTTATCAATTCTTTTGAATTTTTTATGCTATGAAAAATAATTATTTCATCTTTTATATTCTCTTTTATTGCATAATCAATAAAGCTTAAAAATACAGATATTCCAGTTCCCGCTGCTATAAAAACTTTATCTCCTGGATCAGATAATATAAATTCTCCAAAACTATACCTAATATAAAATTCACTATTTTCTTTTAGTTCATTAAATAATCTTGTAGTAAATTCTCCTTCTTTTCTAACTAATATTTTGGCTTCATCTTCTCCATAACTTGCAAAAGAGAATGCCCTTGATTCAGGCCATGGTTTTGATGGATCATATTTATCCAAAGATAGTTGTAAAAACATTCCTGGTTCCCAGGGAATATATTTTTCTATTTTAAAAGTTATAAGTTTTAATCTTTTATCTATTTCTCTTATATTTTTAACTATACATTTTGAAGTTAAAACCATTTTTTATTCTCCTACTTTTGAAAAGAAGTTTTTAAATACGTTAATAATATATTCTAACATTTCATCTGTTATCCCAGGATAAACTCCAATAAAGAATGTGTTATTCATTATTAAATCGGTATTTTTAAGTTCTCCAACAATTCTATACTCTACATCTTCGTAAGCTGGTTGTCTTGTTATATTTCCTCCAAAAAGCATCCTTGTCATTATTTTATTCTTTTCTAAATGATTTACTAAATCATATCTCTTTACTTTTGAGTCTTCTTTTATTGTAATTGGGAAACCAAACCAAGAAGGATCGCTGTTTTCTGTTGGCCTAGGTAATATCAAATCGTTTTCAAATTGTTTTAATCCTTCTTTCAATTTTCTAAAATTATATTTTCTTTTTTCAATGAATCCTTCTAATTTATCTAATTGGGCAACTCCTACAGCAGCTTGCATATCTGTAAGTTTTAAGTTATATCCTATATGAGAATAAACATATTTATGATCATACCCAAAAGGAAGTGTTCCAAATTGTTGGTTAAATCTCATTCCACATGTATTATTCATTCCCGGTTCACAGTAACAATCTCTTCCCCAATCTCTAAATGATCTAATTATTCTCTCAAGTCTAATATTATTTGTTAATATTGCTCCCCCTTCTCCCATTGTTATATGGTGAGCAGGATAAAAACTTACTGTTGCTATGTCTCCAAATGTACCCACTAATTTGCCATCATATTTTGAACCTAATGCATCACATGTATCCTCAATCAACCAAAGATTGTGTTTTTCTGTAAATTCTTTTACTGCTTTTAAATTAAAAGGATTACCCAAAGTATGAGCAATCATTACTGCTTTTGTTTTCTCTGTATATGCTTTTTCCAAATCTTCTACTGATATATTATATGTTCCCAAATCTACATCTAAAAAAACTGGTATAGCACCATTTTGAACTATTGGGTTAACTGTTGTTGGAAATCCTGCTGCAACAGTAATAACTTCATCGCCTTTTTTTATTCTTCTTTCTCCTAATTTTTTGGAAGTTAAAGCACTAAGTGCTAATAGGTTAGCTGAAGATCCAGAGTTAACCAGAGAACAACTTTTTATTCCAAAGAATTTAGCGAATTTATATTCAAAATCTTCTGCATATCTTCCTGTAGTTAGCCAGCCATCTAAAGAACTATCTACTAAATTAACAAATTCATTCTCATCAAAAACCCTTCTTGCAAATGGAATTACTGTTTTTCCTGGTATGAATTCATCTTTTGGCTTTTTTTCTATATATTGTTTTGTTAATTCTAATATTTGTTTTCTCAATTCGTTCATATTAAACCTACCCTTCTATCCATTTAATCATTCTTCTAATGCCTTCTAACTTATCTATTTTAGGTCTCCAGTTAGTATCTTTTTTTATTTTTGTAGTATCAGCTACAAATACTTTCTGATCACTTTCTCTCCAGGGCAACTCTTCATATTTCATTTCAATATTTAATTCTTTTTCTAATATTTCAAATAATTCAAGAAGAGACAGACTATTTTCTATACCCCCACCAATGTTATATACATTACCTTTTGTTTTATCAATATTCTCTATTGTTTTAAAATATAAATCTACTACATCATCTGCATATAAAACATCTCTGACTTGTTTGCCATTTCCATTAATAGTAAATGATTCAATTTTATTATTTTTTATTTCTATAGCTTTTTTACAGAACCAGCCTATCCATCCTTGGTCAAAAGTAGAAAATTGTCTTCCACCAAACATTGAAGAGTGTCTGAACACCACTGTTTTTATTCCAAAAATTCTATAGTAATCTAATAAATATTGATCAGCTGATCCTTTTGAACAACCATATGGTGAATGAAAATCTAAAGGTATATTTTCATCAAAACCATTTGGATAAAGTTCTGAAATATATCTGGTTTTTTCTTCTTTAAAGTTCAAATCTTCGAAATCTCCATATACTTTATTAGTAGAAGAATACAATATTATCGAATTATTTGAATATTTTCTAACTGCTTCTAAGAGATTATGAGTCCCTAAAGCATTAATCTCAAAATCTAATCTTGGATCATCAATAGATGTTGTCATTGCTACTTGGCCTGCAAGATGATATATCACATCTGGTTTGTGCTTCTTCACAACGTTCTCAACATCATTATAATTTCTGATATCTCTATTGTAGAATTCAAAATCTCCAAGTGTTTTTAACCATTCTAAATTTTTTTCACTACCTGTTCTAAATAAATTATCTAAAACAATTAGTTCTTCATTTCTTTTAATTACTTCAGAAGCTAAATTACTTCCTATAAATCCACATCCACCTGTTATTAAATACTTCATCTGTTTACACCTCTGATTCTTTTTCAAATTCTTCGATTTGTTTTATTGTATATTCATACATATCTTTATTGTTTTCATAGTAATTTTTATACCAATTTATTGTTTTTTCAATTGCTTTTTCTGCATTATATGTTGGATTCCATTTTAAATAGTGTTTTGCCTTACTTATATCCAATTTTAAAAGCATTGCTTCATGCGGATTTTTGTTGTTATTTTCTACAGTATAATTACCTTTACCCCAATTTTTTATTGCTATATTCAATACCTGTTCCACTGTTAAAACATCATTATCATTAGGTCCGAAATTCCAAGCTCCTACATTTTTGTTGTTTTCAAATGTTTCTTTAGCTAAAAGCATATAACCGCTCAACGGTTCAAGAACGTGTTGCCAAGGTCTTGTTGCTTTTGGACTTCTTATAATAATCTCTTTATCCTCGGATATAGATCTTATTATATCGGGTAATAACCTATCTTTAGCCCAATCTCCTCCACCTATAACATTACCTGCTCTAACAGTTGAAAGGTTTATATTTCTTTCTTCAAAAAAACTTCTTCTATATGAAGAACTCAATAGTTCGACACAGCCTTTACTAGAAGAATATGGATCATATCCTCCCATAGGTTCATTTTCTCTATATCCCCACACCCATTCTTTGTTTTCATAACATTTATCTGTTGTTATGTTTATTATTGTTTTCACACTATCTACTTTTTTAATAGCTTCAAATAGGTTGAGTGTCCCCATAACATTGGTTTCATATGTGAGTTTTGGTTCTTCGTAAGATAACCTTACTAATGGTTGCGCAGCTAAATGAAATACAATTTCAGGTTTAAAATCTTTTACTACTTTTTCTATTTGTTCTATATCTCTTATATCTCCAATATTATGGTTTATCTTTTCTTTTAATTTTAATTTTTCAAACATACTTGGGTTTGTATTTGGCTCTAAAGAAAAGCCACAAACATCTGCTCCTAATTTTAAAAGCCATGTTGTTAGCCAAGTACCTTTAAAACCAGTATGGCCTGTTATTAATATTTTTTTGTTTTTAAAAAATTTATTGAACATATTATTTTTCTCCTATTTGCTGTTTATAATAGTTTATAGTTCTTCTTAATCCTTCTTCTATATCTATTTTAGCTTCCCAATCGAATTCTTTTTTAAATTTGGTGAAATCATTCGATGATTTCATCAGTTCATTCGGCCTATATTTTTTTGCACCAAAGTTTAAATCTGTTTTTTCATTTTTTGTTATTTTTTTTATTTTTTTTACTAAACATTTTATTGTTATGTTTTTGTCTGTTCCTATTTCATATTCATGGTATCCATTTACGAATCCTTTTTCTTTTTTTACTATTTTTTTATATGCATTGACTACATCATCTATGTATATAAAATTTCTCTCTTGAGTTCCTTCAGTTAAATCTATCTTTTTTTTATTTTCTAATAATTCTTGTATTATATAAATTATGAATTTTTTGTTTGAATCTTTTTCTCCATACATATGTTCTAATTTTAAATTGAATATTTTTAATTTTTTTGAATAATATTTCAGCCAATCTGTAAAATGATTTTTGGTTAATGAATATATATTTATATCTTTTGGTAATACTGTGTCAGTATTGATGAAAGTATTTACTCCATGTTTTTCTCCTAATTTCAATATTTTCAGAGGGTATAAGTAGTTCGATTCTATTAATTCTTCTATTTCTTCATCATTTCTTCCATATTTTGTTGCTGTGTGTATTATTATATCTATCTCATTTTCTTCAAACACTTTTTCTATATCTATTTTGTCTATATCATAGTATTTTATATTTTTTTTATTATCTATTCTCCATGTATTTGAAAATGATCTTTTTAAAACTATTATTTCATTTTCTTCGGATAATTTGTTTACCAAATGACTTCCCAAAAATCCTGTTCCACCTGTTATTAATATTCGTTTTACCATATTTTCCATGGAGCTATTCCTTCTTGCCATAGTTTTTCCAAATCATTTTTGTCTCTTAATGTATCCATTGGTTTCCAAAAACCTTTGTGCTTATATGCATATAATTCTCCATCTTTTGATAGTTTTTCTAAAGGTTCTCTTTCCCAAACTGTAGTATCATCTGTAATATAATCTATTACTTCTGGTTCTAAAACAAAAAAGCCTCCATTTATCCAAGCACCATCACCAGCAGGTTTTTCTATGAAGCTTTCTACTTTTCCTTTTTCTTTCATCGTCAAAGCTCCAAATCTACCTGAAGGTTGTACGGAAGTTAATGTGGCTAATTTTCTATGCTCATTATGGTAATTTACTAATTCTTTTATATTTACGTCTGCTACACCATCTCCATATGTAAGCATAAATGTTTCATCATTTAAGTATTCTTTTACTCTTTTTATTCTTCCACCTGTCATAGTATTCAATCCAGTGTCAACTAATGTTATTTTCCAGTTCTCTGCTTCAGAATTATGTACCTTTATTCCTCCATCTGTTAAATCAACTGTTATGTCACTCATATGCATGAAATAATTCATAAAATACTCTTTTATTATATATCCTTTATAACCCAAGCAAATTACAAAATCATTATATCCATAATGAGAATATATCTTCATTATATGCCAGAGTATAGGCTTTTCTCCTATATTGACCATAGGCTTTGGTATATTTACTGTTTCCTCACTCAGTCGAGTCCCAAATCCCCCTGCTAAGATTACTACTTTCATTTATTTTCCTCCTTCAAATAAATTCAAAATTATTTTCTTTTAGATATTTCAATGTTTCTTCATACACCCATTCCCAGCCTTTCCATAAATGAGTATAAAAAGATGTGTTATGCCAAAGAAACGTGAAAGTTCCATTGTACTTCTTTATTTTGTCTATCAGCTCTTTTATTTTTTCAAATCCCTCTTTTGGTGAAAGATTCATGTATCTTTCATTTTGTAAAGAACCATCCATTACTATTAATGGTATTTCAGTTAAATTATATTCTCTTTTTTCTTTAAAATTATATGGTTTAAAAGGTTTAGAGGTGCCAAACCTAAAACCTACTCTATCTGCAAAAGACCCGGTTGTATCTATTTTAATTCCTGAATTTTCATATATTTCAAAACTTTTTCTTATATCAAAAATTAAAAAATGTGCTCTTCCAGATTCAATTTTTGTTCCAAAAATATTATTTAAATTTTCTATATCTTTTTTCATTCTATTCTCTTTTAAATGTCTTGAATCATAATGGATCCCAATTTTTGAATCTATATTTAGTATTTCTTTTTCTAAACCTAAAAGATATTTTTTATTCCTTTTTGGTATATATCCCCCGCCTGTTTCTTTTGGTTGAATATCCGGCATAAAAAAGAATGTCCCTTTTGTATTATATTTTTTATGAATATCTATCAATTTATAAACCGAGTGAGGATCATCATTAATTATTTTTCTTCTCATTTTGTCAAAAGCAATTTTAAAATCTTTTCTTTTTAATATATCTCCACCTATAGATTTAATAAATTTAAAACCTTTTGGATTGCCTAAAAAATCAATATCGTGTGTGATATATGCTCTTGGTTTTTCATCTTTATATGTTAAGTTTAATTGCTCTTTTATTCTTTCAACTAATATATCTACAACAGGTTCTTCTATAATATTTTTCTTATACTGAAAACTTTCTGAAGCTGGAAATCTTCCATAATTATCTTTGGTATCATTATGAATATATTCCCAATAACCAGATAAAAAGAAAAATATAGTTCCTATATAATCATTCTTAAAAGAAAAATCATTAAAGTCATCTAAAAGTTCTTCATCTCTTTTGTTCCAAAATTCATAGAACGGAAATTTGAAATTATCATTGATTATATAATAATTATCTTGAATTTCCATATTTATATTTTCATTGAAAATACTTTTTAAATAAATTTCTATATATATTTTTATATTATTAGATTCAATCACACTACTCACCTAAATAATCAATAATTTTGTTAACGATCAGTTCTCCTGCGTTCCCTTTTCCGTATATGTCTTCTATTTTGTTTAATGTTATTTCATCTTTATAATACTTAATAATTTTCTTGGTAAATAACTTATATTCATAGATGTTAATAGTACATCAATATATTTAATAAAACCGTAGTTTTTTATAAACTTAAGATTTGGAAAAATAAATTTACTCATGATTATTTTTTCTTTCATATTTTTATTTACTTCAACAAGAGTTCTTATAGTTTCATAAGAACTTCCAAAACTATTATTATCAATAATGTTTATAAATTCTTCATAATAGGCTAAATGTCTCTTATAATTTTTCTTAATTCTAAAATCTATATTTTTTATATTTAATGATCCGTTATCATTATTTGTATGAATTCTATATTTTAATAAAGGTTTTTTCAAAAAACCTATTTTATAACCTTTTATTAAAATATTAAAAGAAAGCCACCAATCTTCAAAACTCAATTTATTTGGAATAGGAAAAATATTTTGTGCCAAGTTCTTTTTTAATAAAATACTGCCCCCTGGTATAAAATTATCCCAAAGAATTCTTTTATAATCTTTCTCCCAATAATATAAAGTATCTTTATAGTTAAGCAAAGTTTTTATTATATTTAGATTTTGATCACAAATATATAAATCAGAAAAAATAGCTGATAGCCCATTATCAATTAAAAAATTCAATCTTGATTCTAAAGAATTTTCTATCATTACATCATCAGCTGCAAATAAAGAAATATAATCTCCTTTAGACAATTCAAATCCTTTATTAACTGCTGTCACTTTACCAAAATTTTTGTTGAGCGAATAATATTTTATATTATTATTATTTTCAATAAAACTTTTTATAATTTCTTCTGTGTTATCAGTACTTCCATCATTTATTATTAATAATTCCCAATTTTTATAACTTTGTTTCATTACACTTTTAATAGCTTCTAGAATAAATTCTTCACCATTATAAACAGGCATAATTATTGATATTAATTTATCCATAAATTTTTTTCACCCTTCTTTTTTCTATAAAAGTCCTCAATTTCAGCAATAATAAAAAAGTTTTTCTATTTGTTGATTTCTTTTTTTTTAATTTTAATATTATATAATAAAAAAATAGAAACATAAAAATAAGAAATATTCAAGGGTACAAAAGAAAAACCAATTATAAACAAAAAATAAAAAAATAATATAAACTTTCCTTTTGAAGTTTTGTTATGAATAATATTAAAGTTATTTTTATTTTCTAATGAATCTAGCCATTTTTTTGTATCATCTTCCGATCCATCATTTATTACTATTATTTCTTTGTTTTTATAGGTTTGGTTAATGACACTATTTAAGGCCTCTTTCAAATAACCTAAACGATTTTTTGTTGTTATAATAACTGAAATTTTTTCATTCATTAAAAATTACCTCTCATATGTTTTTTACTAAATATTTCTTCTAATTTATCAACTATCCAAAAAATAATCACAGAATATACAGATAACTTAAATGCTGTTATAGGTGAATAAGCAAACCACCTTGGAAAGGTTGTCAACAACATTATAATATATATATTAATATATTCATTTTTTGATTTATTGAAATTATTAAAAACTTTTGCAAAAAAATATGCAATTAAAATAACTCCAAAAACACCTAACCAAGTATATATTATAGAGCTGACTAACCCACCTCCACCATAATTTACACCTAAATTTATTCCAGCTTTCCATAAAGTATATTCTTGAGGAATGTACTTACTTGGTGCAAATAATCCTATAACAAAATAAATAAAAGATTTAAGTCTAAAACTTATATCAAAAAGATTATCGTTAACAAGGCCTATAAAAGCTGTAGAGTTATAAAAAACATCTGTTTGATTATTAATAATTATTGTTTTATTGAAATTAAATGGATTTAGAAACCCAAGGTCTTCAAAAATAATGTAAGGATTCCCTCTTATTCGCCCAAATATATCAAAAATATAATAACCTATAATCGCTCCAAAATAAAATAATTTATTTGATATTTTAAAAGAAATAAATAATAAAAAAATCAAAAGTAAAAGTTGAAGACTTTCAATTCTTCCTCCAAATGCTAAATTTTTCATAATATAAAAAAAACTTATTATAAAAATAATAATCAATCTATTTTTTTTTAATTTTGAATATTTTAAAGCTAAAAGGAAAAATATATAAAAATATTCATATATGGCTAAATTTAAAAAATTATTTGTACTATTTTTTCCATAACCACCAGAAGAAAATATACTTTCTCCTGCTTTCCCAAAAATAACTATAAAAAGCATTATTAGTATAGAGCCTAAAAAAAACAAATAGTTATCCTTAATTCTAATTTTTAATTTTGGATCTTTTACAAAAGTCACAGTTTTAAAGAATAAATTAAAAAAAATTAAAAATATAGAATGTATTATTAAAGTTAATGTAAAGTTGTAATCATTTTGATATATTTTATAAACTGAAATCTGAGTTCCAAAAAAGAAATATGGATAAGTATAAAGTAAATATGTAAACCAGAAAAAAAACATAATAAAAAAAGATTTTTGATTTCTTGATTTATATAATAAAATAATATTTGTCCACGAAGTAGATAATAACAAATATTTTGAAAAATTTGTATTATATAGGGACAATATAATAAAGAATATGTTTAGAAAAAATGTTAATGTATCTATTTTATTGAATTTGTTTATTGTCTTTATCATAAGAATTATGCCTCATTTTTATATAAATCAATATATTCTTGAAATTTGTTATTCTTATTATAAGAATCATTTGCTTTCTTAATACAATGAATTTTATAATTTTCTTTCCCTAATTTTTTAACTTCTTTTATTTTTGTTAATAAATCTTTAGCATTACCTTTTTCAATAACATACCCTGTATTTGAATCAACTGATTCTGGAGAACCTCCTGTGTTAAAAGTAATTACAGGCGTTCCACAAGCGAGTGCTTCTAAATTTGTTGTTGGAAAGTTGTCTTCTAAAGTAGGATTTACAAAAACATCAGAAGTTGAATATATTTCTGCTAATTCTTTTATACTATTTGTCCTTTTAATTCCGATAATATTTTTTGGCATATTCCTTAATTGTTTATCAGATAGTCCAACTAATATTATTTTTTCTTCATTTTTCAGTTTTTTTGATAATTCAAAAAAGTAATTTATACCCTTTCTTTCTGTCCATTTGGAAGCAACACCAAGAATTATAAAATCTTTTTCCAAATTATTTATTTTTCTAAAATTAGATTCTGTTGGCTTAAAAACATTTAAATCTATTCCATTATTTATTACTTTTACTGGATATTCTTTCAAAAAAGATTTTTTAACCTCTTCAGCTAACCATTCTGAAGGAGTTACTATTGTCAAATTTTTAATACCTGTAAACAGTTGTTTTTTCTTTTCAAAGTTATTATATGAATTATCTATAAAAAAAGAAGCTGGGTAACTTTTTTTCTCAGGACAATTTTCACAATGAGTTTGCCACTTATAGCATTTTGCATATTCATAATGTGAACAATGTCCTGTAAAAGTCCAACAGTCGTGTAGTGTCCATATCATCGGCTTATTATATTGTTTTAAAAAATTAAAGAGAATTTCAATATTTATATAATAACCATGTATATTGTGAAGGTGTATTATATCTGGGTTATATTCCTCCATTTTTTTTATAAATTCTTTGGTAGATTTTTTTGATCCAAAACCTTGTTTATCTAATATTCTTGTTTTTAATGCATGAATATAAAAATCAAATTTATTTCCGATTTTTATTGTATCACTGCAATTATTTGCTTCTCCTCTTCCATAAGCTGTTTTGCTCTCATGGCCTTGCTCTATCAATATATTATGTATGTCTAGGGCTATTCTGCCAGTGCTTCCAGTTCCACAAACAGTATTTATTTGTAAAACCCTCACTTCGAATTCACCTTAAACCATTCATAAGTTTTCTCAATTCCTTCTCTTAAGGATATCTTGTGTTTCCATCCTGCGTTGTGTAATCTTGATACATCTAATAGTTTTCTTGGTGTTCCATCTGGTTTTGATTTATCGAATTTTAGTTCTCCTTGGTATCCTACTACTTCTTTTATTAGTTCGGCTAATTCTTTTATCGTTATGTCCTTTCCCGTTCCTATATTTATTGGTTTGTTTTCGTTGTAATTATTCATTAAATATACTACTGCATCTGCTAAGTCATCTACATGTAGAAATTCTCTCATTGGTTTTCCTGTTCCCCATATTTCTACATATTCGCTGTTGTTCTCTTTTGCTTCGTGTATTTTTCTTATCAATGCTGGTAGTACGTGGGAAGTT
>Ga0182237_100208_pt1 | contig 18676 bp, 16 predicted proteins | sample hydfratesGB_TF_B_FD_132457 | JGI IMG/M metagenome (GOLD analysis project Ga0182237, IMG submission 132457) | Subsurface microbial communities from deep shales in Ohio, USA - hydraulic fracturing test GB_TF_B | ecosystem: Environmental > Aquatic > Deep subsurface > Shale gas/oil reservoir >... | reverse complement strand
GGGGGCAGCTTTTTCCTGCTTACATACGCTATTTTGAGGAAAGATATTGTATTTATTGTGGGACAATCTACCGGATCGATAATATATCTGAGAAATCTTTATTTCATTCATAAGGAAAAGAAAAAAAAACTGTATGAAAACGATTGAAATATATTTTTTCTAAATCTACTATTGTCCTCAAATTAAAAGTTATTTTATACTAAATTGGGTTGATACCAAAATATAAAATAACTAAATCATACACAAGCTTATGGAGGATTACATGATTGAATTACTGAGAAAAAGACGCAGCATAAGAAAATTTCAGGATAAAAGTATTCAAAAAGATACAATAGAGATACTCAAGGAAGCTGTGTTAAGAGCACCTACATCCCGCAATATAATGCCGTGGGAATTTATTTTTATCACAGATAAAGATAAGCTGAAAAAACTGTCTGAAGCTAAACAGCACGGCTCTGCTTTTGTTGCAGGTGCACCTTTGGCTGTTGTTGTTTGTGCTGATACCACCAAATCAGATGTTTGGGTGGAAGACTGCAGCATTGCGTCAATAATGCTTCAGATGACAGGGCTTGAACTGGGACTGGGCAGCTGCTGGTCACAGATTAGGAACCGTAAGCACAGTGAATCTGAATCAGCAGAGAGCTACATCCAAAATTTGCTTGGTATTCCTGAGCACTTTGCAGTGGAATGTATTGTTGCCCTGGGTTATCCTGATGAAGAAAAAGAGCCTGTATTGTATTCAGATTTACCCGTAAAAAAAATCCATACAGAAAAATTCTGAATTTATATACAATACAATCTAAAATCTATGTAATGGACGAATTGGTACGGTTAGATACTCAGACTTAAATAGGGTTTTATTCAATTTGCAACAATTCAGGAAAAATAATAAACTTTTTTACTTCCCAAAAATAGAAAAAATCTACAGATAATGATATTTTTAAGTTCTTTAAATATGCTTGTCTAATTAAATGTATGCTACAAAACAACGCAGAAGTAATAATAAAATATAATTATATTTTTTATTGACTTGGAAGCAAAAAAAAGAAATTATAAAATTATGAATAATGGAACTACATACGCATTTAACAAATCTGCCGAAGTAAAAGCATTTATCATAAGGATGATATATGGGAAGCGCAGCGGCAATATCCCTACTTCCGAAGAGCTTGCAGCAAAACTCGATGCCAATGTTAACACTGTCAAAAAAGTCATAAAGGATTTAGCCAAAGAAGGGTACGTAAAAACAAACAAAAAGGCAGGAACCGCTATAAAGACACCTATTCCAACAGAGGCATCCAGCAGTTTTAAAATGTATATGGAAAATCTTGTTAGCCTTATAATGGAGATGAAAAGCAGTGGATTAGGTGAGACCGAAGTGGAGTCAATTTTTATAAACGCTCTCAGCGAGAATAAAAAAGCTGAAAGCAATATCATTTATATAGATACATCCCCGGAATCACTGATTGTTGGCAAAACAGAACTGGAATCCAAACTAGGATTTAATATAACGACCATGCTTCTTGAGGATTTTCTGCGTAAATACGAAAAGATTAAAGATGATAAAAAAATATTTATCACCACTTATATCTGTTTCCAGCATCTGGTAAATAAAAATATTAATGAAAATATTATTCCACTCAAAATTACTCCGCCTTTGGATCTGCTTGTAAATTTTGATAAAATACCAATAGATACCAATATTATTTTGGTAGTGCTAAATGAACAGATTCAGGACCGTATATATGATGTGTACAGTTTAATTCTGGAAAAATTCAGAAATTTTAATATTTATACTTTATCCGAAGTCAAAAGAAAGCCTGCTCTGTTGGATAACTGCGATTTATTATTAACATTGAAAAGCATATACAGGGACAATGAAGAGTATTTTTCAAAGGTTTCAAATGTTGTCACCTATAACAGATTTCATGATGATGAGGGAATTGAGCTGATTAGAAGTTATTTGAAGAGACCATAATTATGGAGGGTTGGTAATGGAGATCGTCGGTGTTGATACAGGAGGCACTTTTACTGATTTTATATATAAATCCGGGAAGAAATGGGGGGTATTTAAGCGCCTTTCCACTCCTGAAAATCCGGCTGAAGCTGTTCTGGACGGGTTGGGCAAAGTGCTGAAAAATGAAAATTTTCAGGTTGTTCACGGATCAACTGTGGCGACTAATGCGATACTTGAAAGAAAAGGCGCCAACACGGCTCTAATAACAAACAAGAAATTTGAAGATATTTTTGAAATAGGAAGGCAGAACAGAAGCGAGTTATATAATCTGAAATACAGAAGGGAAAATATGCTCGTTCCCGCCACTTTAAGGTTTGGTCTTAACTGCAGAATCAATGTAGAAGGTGAAGAGATTGAGTCTTTTGATGAGCAGGAAGCCAGAAGCATTATTGCAAAACTGAAACAGGCGGAAGTTGAATCTGTTGCTGTCTGTTTTCTTTTCTCGTACCTGAATCCGTCCCATGAAGTTCAAATGGGTGATCTTCTCAAAGAAGCTGAAATCCCGTTTTCACTATCGCATAAAGTTTTATCAGAGTTCAGGGAATACGAAAGGACTTCCACCACTGTGGTAAATGCCTATGTATCTCCAAAAATGAAAAGATATATAACCTATATTAAGCAGAATTTCGGTGGTGGTGAATTAAGGGTTATGCAGTCCAACGGCGGAAGTATTTCAGCTGATACGGCAATGGAAGAATCTGTCAGAACCATCCTCTCAGGTCCTGCAGGCGGTGCGGTTGGAGCTTATGAAATAGCCAAAAAAGCGGGTTTTGACAAAATTATTACATTCGACATGGGCGGCACATCCACCGATGTGGCTCTTCTGGACGAGAGACTGCCCCTTACGATGGAATCCACCATATCCAACTTTCCTGTGAAAGTTCCCATGATCGACATCCATACCGTTGGAGCAGGAGGCGGTTCGATCGCCTATATTGACAAAGGCGGATCATTAAAAGTCGGTCCTGAAAGTGCCGGAGCCGATCCTGGTCCCATATGCTACGGTAAAGGGAATGACATAACGGTGACCGATGCCAATCTCTTTCTGGGAAGGCTTGTCCCTGAAAATTTCCTGGGCGGCAATATGAAACTTAACACCGATAAGCTTAAAAAAAGTTTTGGCGAAATGGCAGCAAAAATAAATATGGGCTCAAATGAAGTGGCTGAAGGTATCTTGGCGGTTGCCAATACCGCCATGGAAAGGGCAATCAGGGTAATTTCCGTTGAGCGGGGACATAACCCTCAGGAATTTGCACTCTTTTCTTTCGGAGGAGCCGGTGGTATGCACGCTGTTTCACTCGCCAGACTTTTGAAAATACCAAAAGTTATAATACCGATGAATCCCGGGATTTTATCAGCAATCGGTATGCTTATGGCAGATCTTATAAAAGACTATTCACTAACAGTAATGCTTAAAAATGAAAATATAAGCCGCGATGAAATAGACAGCAGGTTCATGCCGCTCCAAAACAAAGCTTATGATGAAATGACTCTTGAAGGGATCAATAAAGAGGATGTTATAATCGAAAAGTATCTTGATATGCGCTATCAGGGTCAGTCTTACGAAATACTTGTTCCTTATAAAAAGGGCTTTACCGATGAGTTTCACAAACTGCATGAGCAAAATTACGGATATTGTAATAAGGATAAACCTATTGAGGTTGTGAATATCAGGTTGAGAGCCCGCGGAATGCCTGAAAAACCGGTATTTGAAAAAATTAAGAAAGGCTCAGAAAAGCCGGAAGTCAAAGCTTATCTGGGAAGCCAGAATGTTGTTTTTGACGGAGCGACATACCGGACCGGGCTTTATGACAGGAAGGAGCTCAAAAGTGGAAATGTAATAGAAGGTGCAGCTATATTCCTGGAATATTCTTCCACGATCGTTTTGCCGCCTCATTCGAAAGCGGAAGTTGATGATTACGGCAATTTAGTTATTGATACTGAAGGGGGCAGTTGATGAAAGCAAATCCGATTCTTTTGGAGGTTTTTAAAAACCGATTTTCCTCAATTTCGGAAGAAATGGGTGTGACACTTAACAGGACTGCATTTTCACCAAATATCAAGGAAAGAAGGGATTTCTCCTGTGCCGTTTTCGACGAGGACGGTGAAATGGTGGCTCAGGCTGCTCATATCCCCGTACATCTGGGTTCGATGCCGATGTCGGTAAAATCCGCTATTGCAAGCAGTGAGCTAAAACCGGGTGATATGGTCATGCTGAATGATCCTTATAAGGGTGGAACACACCTGCCGGATATAACGATTGTTGCTCCCGTTTTCATCGAAGGTGATAAACCCAGTTTCTATGTGGCAAACAGAGCTCACCATTCGGATGTAGGCGGGATGACTGCCGGTTCAATGCCGTTGTCCACATCTATATTTCAGGAGGGTGTTATTATCCCCCCTCTTAAAATTATGGAAAATGACAAAATCGATGAAAAATTGATGCAGTTTTTTCTGAACAATGTCAGGACACCTGTGGAAAGAGAAGGGGATTTTGCAGCCCAAATTATGGCTAACATTACCGGAATAAAAAGAATTAAAGAATTGGTTGAAAAATACAGTGAAGAAACCGTTTGCTTTTACGCTTCCGCCCTTATGGAATATTCGGAAAAGATCACAAAGAATACGATAAAAAATATCCCCGACGGAAAATACACGTTTGAAGATTTTATGGATGATGACGGCAAGACGAAGGATAAAATCCCTGTAAAAGTTAATCTTATTATCAAAGGGGACAAAGCAGAGCTTGACTTCCAGGATTCCGGAGCTCAGGTTGCCGGAAGTGTTAACGCTGTTCATTCAATAACCCTTTCTGCTGTTTTGTATGTTTTCAGGGCTTTGACTGAGGAAAACATCCCCACAAATGCCGGGTGCCTGAGACCTATAAAAATCAAGACAAAAAAAGGTACGATAGTGGATGCCAATTTTCCTTCGGCAGTTGCCGGAGGGAATGTCGAAACATCGCAGAGAATAGTGGATGCTATCCTCGGAGCACTTTCAGAAGCAATTCCGGATGAAGTGTGCGCAGCCGGACAGGGTACGATGAATAATATAGCCATAGGCGGATTTGATAAAAAGAAAAACTCGCCATTTACATATTATGAAACACTCGGCGGCGGTATGGGAGCATCCAGCGAAAACCATGGAGAAAGCGCTGTGCATTCGCATATGACCAATACTTTAAATACCCCTGTGGAAGCTCTTGAATACAGTTTTCCCTTTCTTGTTACGGAATACTCCATCAGAAAGAATTCCGGTGGAGATGGTAAATTTAAAGGGGGTAACGGCATGGTCAGGGAAATTAAACTATTAGCCGATGCCGAAGTCAGTGTCCTTTCGGAGAGACGTTTGCTTCAACCGTACGGTTTGTGCGGGGGCAAGCCCGGAAAGTGCGGTAAAAATATTATAATTTCCGGTAAAAGCAGAAAGGAGATGCCCGGAAAATTTCATACGGAATTAAAAGAAAACGATATAATCAGAATAGAAACTCCGGGTGGCGGAGGTTACGGAAAAATTAAACGTAAATAACAGCCACAAATCAACACAACAAACGGGAGGTTTGCAATGAAAAGGTTACTTTTGTTTCTGGTTCTTACTTGTTTCGCCGTTTCAAGCGTTTTTGCGGCAGATGTAAAAATGAATCTTAACGCTGTCTACGGGCAGAACAGTTTTCACACCCAGGGTGCAATGTATTTTGCCGATTTGGTTGAGGAGTACACAGACGGTAGTGTTAATATTACTGTTCATCCGGGAGGCAGTCTTGGATTTAAAGGACCTGAGCTTTTGAAAGCAGTCAAAGATGCCCAGGTACCGATGTCAGACATTCTGATGGGTGTTGTTGCTGGGAGTGAGCATGTTTTTGGTACCAGTTCTCTTCCAAGACTGGCTCCGTCTTTTGATGAGGCAAAAAAGTTGTATGAAGACAGCAAACCGCTGTATAAAAAAGCAGCTGCCAAATGGAATCAGAAATTTCTCTATGCAGCACCCTGGCCGCCGAGCGGTCTTGTTACAAAAAACAAAGTGGAAACAGCTGCGGATATTAAAAATGCTAAAATAAGAACGTATGACAAAAACGGAGCAAATTTTCTCAGAGAATTGGGAGCTGCCGGTATATCTATGCCGTGGGGCGAAGTTTATTCGGCACTGCGAACGGGTCTGATCGATGGTGTTCTTACTTCTGCAGAATCCGCAAAGAACGGAAAATTCTGGGAAGTACTGGGACATTTTAACAACATCAACTATGCTTTCCCTCTGAATATGGTTACCATTAACAAAGATTACTGGAATTCATTGAGCGATGAGCAGCAAAAAGCCATGCTTAAGGCTGCCGCTGAAACGGAAAAGCATCAATGGGAAAGCTCTGAAGCAAAAACTATGGAAGCTTTGCAGGTTATTGAGGAAAACGGTATTGTAATATCCCAGCCCAACGACAAATTCTCCAGCCAGCTGGATGCGGCGGCTAAGGTTATTGTAAAAAATTATCTTGAGGATGCATCCAAGGAAACAAAGAAGCTTCTGGAGAAGTACATTAAATGATCCAAAAGCTGATCGGCATTATTAGGAAGGTATCGGATGCCGGTGCCTTCCTTTCTTCATTGTTTATGATTCTGATAACAGTACTGATAGGTCTGGAAGTATTGCTCCGATCTGTTTTTGATACCACTACTCACATTTCAACGGAGTACAGCACTTATTTTTTTATAGCCTTAGTATCTTTGGGGCTGGCTTATACTATGAGAGAGAACGGTCACATAAGAATCACACTTCTCACCGGAAGGTTGAAAGGAAAGGCAAAGAAAATTCAGGAGATCATTACAACATTTATTGCACTAATTATTTCTATGTTTTTATTTTATTATTCCGTATTAATGACTTATGAAACTTATTCTTTGGGGATGAAAGCGGATACCGTTTCGGAAACTCCGATATATTTATCACAGATTGCAGTGCCGCTGGGTGTTTTATTATTAAACATCGAATTGGCAGGCAGACTTTTAAGGATTATTTATGATTTCAGATCCGTTAATACTTAGTATTTTTCTTTTCGGCTTCATGTTTTTACTGTTGTTTGCCGGTTTATGGATCGGGTTTTCTCTGTTTGCAGCAGGAGCCTTCGGTATTCTGGTGTACGATCTCAATCTTCCTCCGGTTCTTTCCGTATGGGATAAAATAGGAAGTCTTATGGCGAACTCCATGTTTAACAGTCTTAATTCCTGGTCATTAACCGCTCTGCCTCTTTTTATTTTTATGGGGGAAATTCTTTTCAGAACAAAAATTTCCACAAAACTACTTAACGGACTGGTTCCATGGCTTTCATCCATACCCGGAAAATTGCTGCACATTAACGTTGTTGCATGTTCTTTATTTGCAGCTGTTTCAGGCTCCAGTGCTGCCACTACGGCTACCGTTGGTAAAATTACACTTGAGGAGCTCAAAAAACGTGGCTATGACAGGAAACTTGCGCTGGGATCCCTGGCAGGGGCCGGAACACTTGGTTTTCTGATCCCGCCAAGTCTGATTATGATTATTTATGGCATACTTTCGGACACATCTATAGGAAAATTGTTTATTGCCGGTATTATCCCTGGTCTTATTCTTGGGGGGATGTATTCGCTTTTTATTATTGTCAGGGTGCTGCTGAACAGTGAACTGGTTCCTGAGCTAAAAGAAAAGTATACATTTACAGAAAAAATTAAAGCATCTTATGAACTGATACCTGTATTGTTTTTAATAATTATTGTACTGGGCGGGATATACATGGGAGTGACCACTCCTACGGAGGCCGCTGCAATAGGTGTGATAGGTTCTTTTGTCCTGGCTGCGTTGTTTAAGAACCTTACTTGGGAAAATTTCAAAAGCTCCCTCACAAATGCTGTAAAGACTTCCTGCATGATTTGTTTTATTATAGCCGGTGCCGGATTTTTGTCCCAGGTAGTTGCTTTTATAGGAATAGCCAGAGCACTCAGCGAATTTATAGTATCTCTGGGACTGAATGCCTGGATGCTTATTCTTATTGTGGGGTTCATGTATTTTCTTCTGGGAATGATTTTGGACGGGATTTCCATTGTGGTTATGACACTGCCGATTGTTTTGCCAATTGTTTTGGAGGCGGGTTATCATCCGCTCTGGTTCGGTATTTTTCTGGTTATTATGGTTGAACTTTCACAGATAACACCCCCCGTTGGCTTCAGTCTTTTTGTGATTGAAGGTATTTCCGATGAAAATATTACAACAATCCTTAAAGCCACTTTCCCGTTTTTTATTATCATGGCTTCAATGGTTCTGATTTTACTTCTTTTCCCTGATATTGTGTTTTTTCTGCCGTCTAAGATGTGAATTTAAAAATTTAAGACCTTTGCACAACTATAAAAGGTCATCCCGAACTTGTTTCGGGATCTATGAATATCAACAAGTTACGAGACCCTGAAACAAGTGATTACCGAAGGATAGCACCAGTCTTTCAGACTGGTAAATATGTTGCCAAACATCCAATTTATCTTTGCAATGCTCAGATGTTACAGGGAGACAATTATGGAATCATGCAAAACTCTCGTAATTGAAGTTGTTGAACCTTGAACACAGAATGTTGAACCAAAAACTCTGTAATCCCTTAATTCTTATCTTATAACTTAGTGCTTAGCACTTAACACTTAACACTTAACACTATCTTCTCATTTTCCACTTTGGAGTGTTATTGTAACGAGGGTAAAGGATCCTTCTTTTGATTTGATTTCCAGCTTACCATTCAAGTCGTCAATAATGCGCTTAACGATACTCAGTCCTAAGCCGCTTCCTGTGTATTTTTTCTTGATATTTTCCACTCTGTAAAAGCGCTGGGTTATTTTCTGAATTTCGCCGGAAGGAATTCCTATACCGGTATCATAAAAGGATAATATGATTTTTTCATCCTTTTCTTCGGCTGATATTTCAATGAGACCGCTTTCTTTGTTATATTTTATGCTGTTGCTGATCAGATTATTTACCACATAGGATAATGCCTGAGAATCCGCATAAAAATACAGATTTTCAGGTACATTAATGTTAACTTTCAGATTCTTAAGATTAATTTCTTCTTCAAAAAACTCGATTTTGTCTCTTATTAAATCATGAAAATATATCTCTTCATGCTCATATTCGTAGCTGAAATGCTCAAGTTTGGTGATTGTTATTACCTGGTTGAAAAGCATGTTCAATGTTTTTGAATTTCTTTTTATCACTTTAATAGCCTTTTCAAGTACTTCATCATCATTTTTCATATTAGGATCGAGAAGTATATCCGTATAGGACATTATTTTGGTCATGGGAGTTCTTACCTCATGAGCCACTGAATCCAGTACGTCTGTTTTAAATTTGGTTGTTTTTCTAAGCTCCTGGTTTTTCTTGCGAAGCTCTTCATTTAGTTTCACATATCCGGATACGGCGTCTTTCAGGCGGCTTTTGAGATTCTCTTCACTTTTTGCCACTCTTTTACACATAAGCTCAAAAGCATCCGAAAGCTCCTGTATTTCATCGTTTGTTTTAATATCGGTTTTTATGTCGTAATTTTTGTTAAATACTGAGTGGGCAGCAACATTAAGCTTTTTCAGGTGTTTTAATATCAGGTTATTCAGCAGTACAATAACAGCGAACATAATCCCCGTGTAAATAATAAAACCGGAGATATAAAAAAGAATATTCGTGGATTGCATTGCCGCTTCAATATTTTTCATAGGAACATACACCGAGATACCGCCCCGGAATTCTCCCACATCATATCCCTGATAGTAGTGGCATTTAAGGCAGGATTCATTTATATATAGTGGAGCCATGTATCTGTAAATTTTTTCCCCTTTGTCATTTTCAATTATTTTTGCGTATTCTTCAGCCCGTCCTTCTTTAAAAGCTTTCATCGCTTTCTTTTCAAATTTATCCGGAGCATTTTCCGGATTTACCAGCTTGTCGCTTGTTATGTGAAATCTGAAATCAGCCATTCTGCTGGCATATTGTGAAAGTTCTTTAGTTGCCACTGCAGGGACAGGATCTATCCGTCTGTCATTTTCAGACACCCATTGCCTTGTAATAACAATCATCTCGAATAACGTTTCAGCCTGAATTTTTGCCTGCTCCATCAAAGTATTGCGCTGATGGTTCCATATAAGCAGGGAAGCTGGAATAAGGATTATTAAAGTGATAATAGAAAGAAACGTAATAATCTTACCGGTTAATTTCATGATTCAATCTTGTATCCGACACCTGAAACGGTTTTAATAAAACTCGGGTTCTTTGGATTATCCTCTATCTTTTGCCGCAAATGCTGTACATGAACATCAAGGCTGCGGGAAAATTTATATAAAACATCTCTGCCCCAAAGCTCCTTTATTATCTTATCTCTGCTTAATGTTTGTCCTTTGTTACGAATAAAATATAATAATAGATCATATTCTTTCGGTGTCATCTCTACCAGCCTGGAGTTTTTCATTACACTTCGCTCATATGTATTAATTACCAGATCTTTATAATGTATTTCGCCTTTCTCATTTTCATTTATATCCGGTTCCGGGCAGCATCTGCGCATTATTGCCTTTATTCTTGCAACCAGTTCAATATTTTCGAAAGGCTTTGTTAAATAATCATCAGCACCGTATTCAAAGCATAAGACCTTGTTTGTGGCGCTTTCTTTGGCGGAAAGAATAAGAATAGGTGTGTTGTACTGCTTTCTGATTAATTTGCAGAGCTGCTCTCCGTCAATATCCGGCAAACCCAGATCCAGAATTACCAGGGAATAGCTGTTATTTTTAAGAAGCTCTAATCCCTGCAGGCCGGAAGTGCTGGTGATTACTTCAAAATCCTCCATTTTGAGGAGTATTTTTACCAAATCAAGTATTTCAACGTCATCGTCTATTACAAGTATTCTACATTTCATTTAACAATAATATCATACGCATATCATAATTCAATAGAATTTAAATCTGAGCGTATCCCTTTTTTTGTTGTCCGGGCAGGAATCTATGCATATTCCGCAGTTGTGACATAACGGATTTTTCCCTTCTTTCATAGGATTTAACACCATAGGACAGGATTTTATACACAATTTACACATGCTGCACTCCGATTCGATTTTTGTGACTTTCAGAGCTTTTTTTCTGTCGATCATGGATAAAAAAATCCCTGTGGGGCACAGCAGCCGGCACCAGAAAAAGTAAAAGAAAAAAAACTCCAGAGTCAGCAGAATAAGTATAAATACAATCTCAAACGTAAAATAGTGAAATTTCACCAGAATCAACGCCTGAGATGATATTATGCCGGGGGCTGAAATAAGGTTAAGCAAAGGAATTCCTGCTATCCCTGTGATAAATAAGCCTGTTAGCAGAAAAAGCAGACGTATGCAGTTGCTTTTGTTAACCAAATTTTTCGAGTATTTCGGTTTTTTTGGTCTGAGCTTTAATATATTTCTTAATTTTTGCAGCATTTCCACCAGAAAATGGTAGGGACAGAACCAGCTGCACCATATACGTCCGAAAAGCAGGGCAAGCAAAACCGGTATGATTACCGAAATCAACATTACTGTATTTATCGTTTCAGCTGTAATGACCGACTGGAATACAGCCAATGGATCAGCCATGGCTACATCACCGAAATCGATAGAGTAAAAGGTTCCTTTTATAAAATAAATTTCAAGAATATTAAGCAAGGGTACCACAAATATTCCAATCAATACAACGATCTGAACGATCCTTCTGTAAAAGGAAATCTTCAACTAATATACCTCCTGAGAGTTCAATGCTTACCCTGTTAAGTGCCGTAGGCAATCAGCGTAGCTGATATTTAACAGGATTCAATGTTGATAAAAATTTGGTTATTCATGGTTATTTATAGTTATTCATCGTTATTTGTTGTTTAAGTAAACTTAGTACTTAGCACTTAACACTAATATTTCCTAAAACCCAAAACCTATTACCATGTTTTCTTCTAACTCCCTCCCCATCTCACTAATTCCCTATTTCTCTTACTCTCTATCCTCACTCAGTCCCAGCCTTCTATATTTTTATGTATTTCAAAGTCGTATTCAAAATCAGGCTCCGAACCGAAAGACGATATCCCCTCTTTTTTCTCAATTGTTTCTTCATGTTTGTTGGTACTGTTATTGTCTATTTCTTCTGCAGGTTTTATATTGTATTTTCGGTAAAAGAATCCGGCTTCTTTTTTATTCATCATTCCTTCAGGAATAATATTTATCGCTTTCTCGGGGATAGTTGGGCATTTTTCCGTGCATATACCGCAACCCACACACTTTTCCGTTGTAACGGGGAGGATGAATTTTTCCATCACGATTGCTTCATCCATAAGCGGACAGGCGTTATAACATGTGGAGCAGAGCAGGGCTTTGCCACTGGCTCTTTCTGTTTCTTCTTCCCTGTAATATATGTAATTATAACAAAGCTCCTGGTCTATAACGGCTTTGCCCATTGTTACCTCTTTTTTGTCGGTAATTTTGGGATCAAGAGCTTTAGTGGGGCAAACTTCCGAACATTTCATACACAGATAGCATGCTTTCTCCTCCGCAAATACATATGGTGTGCCAATCTGAAGCCTTTCATAAAGGTCAGCCCTCTTAATAGAGTCATATGGACATACTTCTATACATCGTGCGCAACGGATACACAGTTCCATAAACCGTTTTTCTGAAACTGCCCCGGGTGGTCTCAGCCTGTTGATTTTATAATAACCTTTAAAGGGGTTATTATTAAGGAGATTTCTTAAATCCTCCAGGATGCTCATAAGTGCTTTTTCTTCTTTTTGCCAAAGCCTTTAAGGCTTATATTTTTTTTATTGCCTTTTTCAATTTGTTCCACCTCCTCTTCAAAATGAAAATAATGATGTGCAATATTTATTATATTTTCATTACTACTCAATGTGTTACACAGCTCTTCCAATTTTTCATCACTTTCTGCTTCAATAGCCACTACAATATTCTGATTGTCTTCAGAAGAGGTATAAATTTCAACCTGAGGATAGCCCTTCAAAAATTCCTTAACATCGTCCAGTGTATTTTCTTTTATGGTAACTAAGCTTCCCGAAAATATCATTTTACCCCCTAATATTGGCTTAATTAAGGGGCGGTATTATACCGCCCCCCTTGTAAATTTTTATAATCCCGGAAATGCAGAGTTTATATCTTCTATGACGTATCTGTCTGCAACATTTTTGGGACCGGATATACGCTCAATTTTGACAGCGGCTATTTTGAATTCCGGCTCTTTTGAACCTTTATCCACAGCGTCATTGCAGACAAAGTTTATCATCCGGTCGATATGCTGATCATGCCACGGTACAAAAAGAATCCCGGGCATTGAGTTTTTAACTATTACAGCAGGAAGAATGCTTGAGCCGCGTTTGCTTGTAACTTTTATCATATCGCCGCTGGTAATATTGTATTTTTTTGCATCATCCGGATGGATTTCAAGATATCCGTTGGGATGGGCTCTTGCTATTTCAGGCACTCTCATTGTCATTGTGCCGGTATGCCACTGTTCAATCACCCTCCCTGTTGTCAAATAAAAAGGATATTCTACAGAAGGAGTTTCAGCAGGTCCTGCGTACGGTCTTAGGAAAATATTGGCTTTTCCTTCGCCTTTTTTATCCATATAGAAATAGACTTTTTCATCCGAAGGGATCTCCTTGTTAAATAATTTTTTAAATCCTTCGTGATTGAACATGGGATCCATCCCAGGCACATATCTTTTATAAGTGCCGGGGTGCTCAATGGAAGGGCATGGCCACTGAAGACCGGCAGGTTCTTTCTTCAGCCTGTCGTATTTTGCACCCCAGAGAGTATGTTCAGTATCTTTGGTTACAGTAATATAATCGGTCCAGGCTTTTTCGTTTGCAATCATGGAATCGTCATCATTCCACGGAATCAGCTTTTCCAGCCCCATTCTTTTGGCAAGCTGGGCTGCAATCCATATATCAGGTTTTGCCTCGCCCGGAGGGTTAATGCACTTTTCTGTCAATTGGCTTCTCCGTTCGGAACATCCGAATACTCCGCCCTTTTCATAAATAAAAGCGGCAGGCAGCACTACATCTGCAAGCTGGGTAGTCCTTGTGGGAAAAATATCCAGCACTACAAGAAAAGCATTTTTCATGCCTTCCAAATACTTGTTCAGGTTAGGCAGGGATTGCGCCGGATTTGTGGTGGATGTCAGCATCCCTTTGATCGGTTTATCCGGATTGTTCTCTCCGCCAAGGTTGTCAAACATTTTCATTGTATGAAAGCCTGGTTTTGCATCTATTGTGTCTTTAGGGATTTGCCATGCCTTTTCCACATAGCTGCGCCACATATCATTTGCCACAGGTTTTGTGCCGGGAAGCAGGTGACATAGTGAGCCTGTTTCTCTGACACCGCCGCAGGCATTTGGCTGACCTGTTAAAGAAAATGAATCTGCTCCCGGTTTTGCTATGTTACCTGTTATCAGATGAAGATTATGTATGAGATTGTTTGCCCACACACCTCTGATTCTCTGATTCAGCCCCATTGTCCACATTGTATAGGTAGCTCCGCTGTTAGCAAACCACTCTGCAGCTTTTCTGATGTTTTCGGCGGGGCACCGGGTCAATTTTTCTACTTTTTCCGGAGTGAATTGGTCGACAAAGTCAGCGTATTTCTTAAAGTCATAAGTGTTTTTTCCGTCAGTGATTCTGGCATTGTTTTTTATAAAATCTTCATTGTGCCAGTTATTTTTTATAATTTCCCTTGCCATGCTGTGAAATACTGCCAAATCTGTCCCCGGATCCACCGGCAGCCATAAGTCGGCGATTTTTGCCGTGTTTGTTTTTCTTGGTTCACACACGATAATTTTTACATCGGGGTTGTTTAGTTTATGTCTCATGACACGCCGGAATATGATAGGATGACATTCGCTGGTGTTGGAGCCCACAAGGAATATGCATTTGGATTTTTCTATATCGGCATAGCTTCCAACAGGCTCATCGGAACCGAATGTTGAAACATATCCGCCCACTGCACTGGCCATGCAAAGTCTTGGGTTTCCTTCAACCATGTTGCTCCCAAACCCGCCTTTCCAGAGCTTGTTAAATGTATAGCTCTCTTCGGTCATGCATTGACCGGAGCCGTAATAAGCCACTGCATCTTTTCCGTATTTGTTTTGTAAATATTTGAATTTATCCGCAACATGATCCAAGGCTTTGTCCCAGCTTACTCTTTTGAAATTTCCGTCTTTCTGTCTGATCATCGGATATTTCAATCTGTCAGGGTGATACATTACTTTATAGGCAAGAAATCCTTTAACACACAAAAAACCAAAATTCGTTTTTGCATCCGGATTGCCTTTTATGGCAACTGCTTTTCCGTTTTTTACCCCAACGTAAACGCCGCATCCTGTGCCACAGAATCTACATGCACCTTTCACCCACTTATCCACATCCTCCCGGGCTTTGGCATTTTTTGGAAAATTTATTCCCACTGAAGCCGCAGTAGCTGCTGCAGCACTTAACTTAATAAAATTCCGTCTGGTTACATTCATATCTTTACCTCCTAATAAAATTTGATGTTATTTGTGATATGCGAAACTGTGCTCCAGGTGACATGAACTGCAGCTTTTTTCAGGTTTAGGGTTATGGGAGTATTCTTTCGGATGGCAACCTCTGCAGGTTTCATTGGGGGTCGCTACGACAAAATTGTCCTGGCTTCCGTGGCAAACCTGGCATTTTACCATTGCAAAACCGTGCATACTCTTCTCCCATTCTTTATATAAATCAGGAGTCATTTCGCTGTGGCATTCACTGCAGTCTTTGTTTCCCATATCAACAGGATGTTCCACTGTTTTTTTCATTTTAACATCAGTACTCTTTTCTGAAACGTTTTGACTGTTCACAGCACAGGCTGATATAAATAAAGCCGTGCAAAATATTAAGAGAACAGAAAAATAAAAATTTTTGGAATACATGTTCACCTCCAGGGTTTATATTACTTAAATTTTACAGGTAATTTTGTTAAAGTGAGGTAAAAAGAAAAAAGAAATGGTAAATTTTGTAAAAAATTTCGTTAACATCTTTTACAGTCAAATAACTTCTTTTACCAAACATTAACAAGCAACTGGTTTATATTCTAATATCAAACTTTATCGGAGGTGTTTGTATGAGGAAGTTTTTATTTTTGTTTATTGTGGCGGCATTAACAATGCTGTTTGCCGGCACAGTATCCGCTATTACCATTAAAGGTGTCCAGGTGGATGCAGAATCAGCTAAGTGCATAAGCTGCCATGAAGATGAGGTTATTGCTCCCAAAGTTAATGAGCAGTGGTCTCACAGTGCTCACGCCAAAAACGGCATAGGTTGTCTTTCATGTCATATGGCTGAGCAAAGTGATTTTGATGCAATGGATCACTACGGGCAATACGTTGCCAAACATCCTACTCCAAAAGACTGTGCAATGTGCCATCCCCAGGAAGTTGAGGAAAATACTAAAAGTAAACACGCATATCCTTTCTGGCTATATGCATCAGCCGACAGGTCTGTTTTCGAACCTATTGTTGGAACCAAGCAGGGATGCGAATCCTGTCATAATATTTCCGCTATGTGGCCGGACGGAAGTGTAGGTGAGTGCGATGTATGTCACTCCAAACACACCTTTGACGTTAAGCAGGCAAGACATCCCAATACCTGTGGCGAATGCCATCTTGGGCCTGATCATCCGCAAAGAGAAATTTATTATGAATCCAAACACGGAAATATTTTCAGAGCGAATGAAGCAAATCTGAATCTTAATTACAATTCATCAGAAGTGGACGGAATTCCTCTTCCTTCACCGGTATGCACAACCTGTCACATGGATAGTGCTCCGGGAGTAAAAGGAACCCACAATGTCAGTGCCAGGCTGGCATGGGAGTCCCAGGCACCGTGGAGTTACAGAACTATTTGGTTTGAAGAGGAGCTGGGAACATGGCAGGAAAAGAATGAGCAAATGAAAACTGTATGTAAAAATTGCCACGCACCGGCTTTTGTTGAAGACTACTTTATGATGTACGACCTCGTAAACCTTCAGTACAACGAAATCAGACGTCAGTTTGTTAAATGGGCAAAACTTTACGAGAAAAAAGGACTGATCAAGCCCCTTAAAGAAACGACCGTTGACGGGCATACAAAAACATATTCCAATACAGTTCTGAATGCCAGCTGGTACACCAAAGCCAGTGAACTTCTCTACAATTCATGGCACCATGAAGGCAGAAGATTCAGAATGGGTGCAGCTATGCAGGCGCCTGATTATGTGCAGTGGCACGGTATATGGGAATTGCAGCACAATCTTCAGGAAATGATAGCCTGGGGTGCTGAAAGAGGTGTGGAAGAAGCCAAAAAAATCAACGAAAGCGATTCACCCACAAAATTCTTCACCTATAAAATTTATGACGTTCCAGGTGGTTTGTATTCATTTGTGACACCGGAGCAGAATGATGTACCGATGCTTTATCAGGTAATACCCAATTATTGGGAAAAAGCAAAGGCAAACGTTAAAGCCGCTTATAAGCAGGGACTTATCACAGAAGAAACCTGGGAAAGATGGCTTACAAGGTATGAAAACAAAGACAAATACCTCGGCAAAGACTATGCCGGCCATGAGATTTTCCAGAAATATAATGAGCGCAGAAAGAAAGAGCTCGTTGATGATGACGGTCCGCTTTCCGATGCGATAGGTCTTGACCTGCCGTCAAAAACACCGTTTGAAGAAAAAGAGAAATAACATTTATACAGGGGGCGGTTTTCCGCCCCCGCTTTATTATATTTGTCCCGATTTTCATCTAAACCTTTTTGGGTGATGTTCCGGCTGAATATAAAAGATTAGGAGGAAATTTATGAAAAAAGTTTACAGTGTTTTACTGATAATTATTATGGCGGGGATTTTTTCCACTGTTAGTGCGGAAGAAAAAGTTGCCCGTCTTGATGATGAGATTATAACAAAGTCAATGTTAGAAGAGTATGTTGATAATTTTTTGGGCGAAGATTACAAAAAAATGCTGAATTCTGAGAGCGGAGTGAAAAAGCTTGCAGATTTTTACATAAACAGGCAGATAATACTGGAAAAAGCAAAGAAAACAATAAAACCTGATAACGAACTGTTAAAGGGGCACATGAACGGTGAAAAGGAAAATAAAAAAACAGAAAACACCATGTATATTACCGCATTTTTAAAACAGGAAATAAATGACAAACTTAGCCTTTCGAAAAAAGAGATGCAGCGTTATATGAAAAAGCACAATATCGATTCAAAAAGAGAGGCTGAAATCAAATTGAGTAACGAGAAAAGAAAGAAAATGTTCGATGAACTTATTGAAGAATTAAGGGCGGAACACACGATAAAATACTTTTAATTCATTCAAAGAACAGTCTTTAGTGTTAAGTACTAAGTCTTAAGCGCTAAGTGCTAAGTGTTAAGTACTAAGCAGAAACGCAGAAATTATTAGCATATAGTTGGAGATCCCTCGGCTTCGCTCGGGATGACATAACTTGTTGTCATTTCGAACGAAGTGAGAAATCTCTACCATGAGACCTTTGCATAATTCCATAATTGTCACCCTGAACTTGTTTCAGGGTCTCATAACTTACTGATATAATTAGATGCTGAAATAAATTCAGCATGACTAAATAGAGTTGTGCAAAGGTCTC
>Ga0182237_100206_pt1 | contig 18851 bp, 25 predicted proteins | sample hydfratesGB_TF_B_FD_132457 | JGI IMG/M metagenome (GOLD analysis project Ga0182237, IMG submission 132457) | Subsurface microbial communities from deep shales in Ohio, USA - hydraulic fracturing test GB_TF_B | ecosystem: Environmental > Aquatic > Deep subsurface > Shale gas/oil reservoir >... | reverse complement strand
TGGGTATTAACAGATAATGATATATGAGCTTCAGATGTTCCAAAGCTAATATCATACCAGTGTTGAGCTCTTGGCTTTCTAAAATTGATATTATAACCCTGCTCCTGTGCATAATCTTTTAACCTTGTCCAAAACTCAAGCTGCATTTTTTTCGTATCTGTCAATTTAGTCTTTTCTACACTACTTTTTACATCTTTAGACCAATAATTTGGTTTTTCTATAACATTAATTTTCGGAGCATAATTAGAATCATCTATCTGCCATAGTTCAATCTGAACCAGAAAGAAACTTAATTCATTGTTAGTCTTCTCATTCAACCACTCAACAGCTTGTTGATGTTCCTCCTGAGTCTCTTTAACAACCCAAATTACTATTCCTGCATCAATACCAGCTGCATAGGTTATCAATTTACCCAGATGGTCATGATCAGTTTTTTCTAATTGATTTTCTATTATTATGTTGTTACCTGTATTGGACTCTTCTGCTAAAATATCTACATTAAATCTACCAACACTGGCTTCTTTTTCAATTATTACAATCTCTACACCAATTTCATCACTTAAAAGTTCTATGTTTTCATCTTCTGCAAGCCATTTGTTAAAATCATAGGCTTCATGCTGCCAGGCTTCTCTTAGATCAACTTGTTTTAATCTAGATAAATTAACAGACATAATTTTACCTCCCGAGTTTAACCAATTAATAATAAATAATTATTTTGACATCTAATATATATACTTCTTGAAATATATGGCTTTTCCTTTATTCACAAGTCGACAATTTTTTTATTTGCTTTATCGAACAAGTGTATGATAAGGTAAATATAGGGGGATGGCGGAATACATGAATCTGAAAATGAAAGTTAATAAAACTTTTGAAATAATCGAAGTCAAATTTGAGGAATTTGAAAGCTTAACTTCTACTGAAATGAAAAAACTTTATATTGGTTTAATCTCTTCAAAATTACAAATATTATACGCTCTTTTGAAAAAGTATGAAAAACAGTCCCCTGAAAATTTTGAATTTCTAAAAAGAAAATTTTTATTATTTAAGAATCATAATAAGGAACTAAAAAATGAAATAAAAAAATAAATCTACCTCAATAGATATAAGCTATAATCTTATGCCTATAAATCAAGATAGATTCTCAGTTTAAATATTATTTGTTTGAGCCTCCCTCAATTAGTAGGCCAATAAGTTAAGATACACAATAACCTAAATAATACTTTTATTTTTCTTTAAAATATATTTTATTTACTAATACTCATCAAGTTTTACTCCAACATCAGGTTTGTCTATGCTGCAGTTAGGGCAGAACCATTTCAGGTCATTAATATTTGGAGCATCAGGATTATCGAAAATTGTTTGAATTGGAATAAAATCTTTTCTTTTTGGCTTATGCTTTCTGAGAGATATGTTCCATTCCATAGCAGAAAATGATGAGCCACAAGCCTTACATTGAAATTTCATATAATTAAAACTCCTATCATTGTAGATTATGTTAATTATAAACTTATAATGATGACAATTATTAGAATATCAATTTTCATTGAGTTTTACAATGATTTATTTTAATATTTTCAACTATAGATTCAGCTTTATCCCAGCCTTTTTGGTTAATAAAAAAGAATTCTTACACCATTCATAGACAAATCCTTTTCTGATTGTCTCGGCTAAAGCTGATCGGTAATTAGCTTTAACTCTTGCATCAGAATTATAATGTTGGTTTCCGATGTTCACATAAGGTGTTTCTAGATAATAATTAGCTTCAATTCTTATTTCACCATCAGCATAAAAAGCAAAACCCAATATTTCTCCTTCACAATATCCTAGTTCATTCAACATTATAATCACTCCATTCTCATATTTATTTACTAATTTAATTATATCATTCACAAAGTGTAATTATAAGTTGCTTTTGTTATTTTTTAAATAGCGTGTTTTAACTGAAGAAACATTTTCAACCCGTTCCAATATGATACGAGTTCAAATGCCTGCAGCTTTTTATAAATCTAAAACTAAAAATGTTTTACTGAAGTTGTTTTGACTTCACATCAATTAACTATTCCATAACTTTAAATAAAACTTAACTGCCTTCTCAAAAGGGTAGATTTAGATCTCCTGGGAAGACATCTTAGAATAATTAGAGAGGATAAAAAGAGATTAAATGGATATTGGTGCGGACCTCGTTATTTTAGATATGGATTTATTAGATACCAAAAAATTTAAAAACGGAATCAATCTTTACAGGCCTAAGATTGATATAGATTTTTTTGAATATTATTATGACCAATTTTATAATAAAAAAACAGATGACTGCTGTCGAAATCAAAAAAGAAATAGATATCAGCAAATCTACTTTTACATTAGGAAAAGTAATCATGAAGAATAATTTTAATATTCAACAGCATTTAATCTTTATCTTGGTGTGCGAAAATTCCACGTACTTTCTAATGTACTAATTGAATCATTATCATCTGGATCATTAATAGTATCTACAGTGCCATCATTATTGTAATTAATTTCTTTTTTAGATTCTCTATAATATGTCTTACTTAAATACCCATCTCTAAAATCTAAACTTTGTTTAGATAATTCATAATCTAATAGGTAATGAATTTTTCCTATTAAATATTCATCATTTCCATTGAAAACAATTGAGTGCCCATTTAAATTTCCATTCTTATAAGTTTTTAATTCCCAGATATAATTAGTATCTGGAAAAATATTAATATAACTACCATGTTTTTTCCCATCTTTATAATTTGTTAATGTATCTATAGTTAATTTGTCAGAATTAAATTCAACTTCACTACCATGTTTTTTCCCATCTTTATAATTAATTACATTGGATATATTTTGACTATCCATATTAAAGCTAATATATCCTTTGTGTTTTTTCCCGTTTTTTGCATGATAAACTTTATTTATTTCACCAGAGGGTTGGAAACTAATAACACTACCATCTTCATTCCCTTCATTATAATTAATTATACTAGTAAATAGACCATCTTCTTTATAATCAATTTGTGTTCCGCTTTTTTCTCCATTTATATATGGTATTTCTGATTTAACTAATTTAGAGTCTAGATGATATATTATCTTATAACCATTAAATGGTTCATTTTCCCCTTTAATATATGTAACGCCATCCCTTTCTTCTAATACTGATTCTTCAACTCTTTGTTTTTTAAATTTGGGAAATCCTTCTTTAATCATTTGTAATTCTTTTTCAACTTTCGCTAAGTTTGATCTTAAATTAACTACTTCCTTTTTATCTCTAGTAAAAGAAAAATTACCATGCAAAGCTACTGGAATATCTTCAACATTTAATGTTATGTCTTGTTTATCATCAGTTTTAATAATACTGGAAGAACCATCTTTGTCTAGTTTAATTTCCCAATTATTATCATGAAATTTCACTACCTTAGTTTGACCATTAAGAATTTTTTCTAGTTTAAGTAATATTGAAATTAAGCTATGTTTTAATTTATTAATTTCAAAATCTGCAGCAGTAGAAAATGAGTCCATTAAAGACTGAATAACATTAATTCCAACCTCATTATATATAACTTTAAAGCTACAGTCACGAAAATCATTATAATTTAAAACATATAATAAATGTTCTTTAATTTTATCAGTGCTATAACTAGGATCTTGTATAACTAAATCCGCAAAATCTTTGTCTTCTATTTTAATTAGTTCTGGTCCTTTTTTATCATTTATTTGAAAAATATATAGTTTGTAATTATCAATTATTAGCACAAATTTATCCATTAATTAATATCCCCCTGAAATCTTTAGCTATTATTTAATTCATTAATCCTATTATAAAGATATTCTTCTAAACTACTTTCAATTTTATCTATAATTGTGTTCTCAGCATACTCATAAACTCCATTTTCATTATAAATCGCATAATGACCATCTCCTAAATCTTCAATAACTAAATTACCTTCTTTTAAATCATTTTGCGATAAAATTTCTTTTGTTCTATTAACAATATTCAGATGGGAATTCTCTTTCACACCTAAGCCAAAAATTTCAATATCCCCAATTGAAATAGAACCATAATTTTTTATAAAGTTTTTTATTTCAGACGGAAAATTAAAACCTAATTCTCTTTCAGCTTCTTTAATAACAGTTTCATTAACTTCTCCAATTGAATATAATTTTTTATCACTATCATTTATTGCTTTATTTATCTTTTTCATAAATTAGCCTCCATTTCTTGAGCTCTAGCTTTCCAATGATTAGATTTTTCAACATTAAATTTATTTCTATTAATTTTACTTTCTTGCATTTCATGCAAAGTAGAATAATTTTCACTACCACGATGAGTTTCTCCATCTAATTCTGCTAAAGGAGCATCAGAGTCTTGACCAACATGATGAAGCTCAATTGTCTTCCCTTCTTCATTTAAAGGGGATAGACCTTGTTTCATTCTTTCTAAATTAGTTCGTCCAAAATCATCAATTTTTTCTGCATTGATTTTTTCTTGTATTAAACATTTTTTGCCATTAACTTCAGTTTCTTTAAGTCCTTCTTCTTGGTATATTTTAAGTTCATCTACAGATCTGATATTTTCATTAACCTCATTACTGAATTCACTTTTTTCTTCGATTTCTTTAGCTGTTTTTATTTCTGAATAAGATTTATTTGCTTCTTCAAAAGATTTTACTTTTTCAGGTTTTACATCCTTAGCAAAATCAGGTAAAAGCTTAGAGGCATTTTTTCCAACTTCACTAATTGCTTTTGCAATATTCTCAATCAATATAAGTCACTCCTCTCTATTTCTTCTACCCATTTAAAATAAAAATTATTCATATCTGTATTTTCTTCTACAAAATTATGCAATAATAATTTAATTAAAGTATTCTCTATTTTCTCATTTTCATCTAAATCAATATAATTTCTTAATCCTATCCTAATTTTATCTGTCCAGTCATTTAAATTATCAGTATTAATTGCATAATTTAATAAAATTCTAGAATTAATAAAACCATTTACTATGTTAGATAAAATTGAAATGTTTTCTTTTTGCCAAAGATCCATTTCCTTAAAGTTTTTATACTGATCTATATTTTTAGCTAATATTTTTTTTCTTTTATCACTTAATTTTGAACCAGATAACCAACTTTTTAGATCAATAAAATCTTCATCTGAAAAGTCTAAATTAATTTTTTCATTACTTTGGGGAGATAATAATAATTTAAATAACTTCTTTTTGTTTTTAGACTCTGTGTCATTATTAACTTTTATTTTATAATTTAATTTATTTTGCTTCTTATACTCATCTATTTTACAAAGAATTGGCTGCAACCAATTATTTTGATATATAGCAGCTACACCAGTTTGAAATTTTGAAATTTCATTGATTTGATTATCATTTAAATTAGCAGATTTCCCAACAATTTGACGATCATTTTCATCAGGCAATTTCATAATAATTTTAGTATTGGTATTTTTTATAACTGAAGAATCAAGCAAATCAGGTGATTGGTCTGCTATTATAAATCCCTCACCATAAGTTCTCATCTCAGCAATTGAATTTGATATCATCTCAACTGATTTTCCTTGAAGATTAGAATTCTCTTGAGATTGTTCTGCTGACGTTCTTTTTAATAAATGATGAGCTTCTTCTAATACAGTAACATGTTTTAATGCACTATTAGCTTTATCAGAATTTGCATATCTATCTTCACTAAGTCTCATAAATAATATCCCCATTAATAAAGATTTCGTTTCCATAGATCCAATTCTACTCAAATCAATAATACAATTTTCACTAAATATTTTTTCTTTTTCTAATTCATTTGTAGTAAAGATTTTACCTGTTAATCCATTAGTCAATGATCTAACTCTAGTAACTAATGCACCTGTATAATTACTTTTGACCTCCGCAGAATATGAAGTTTTATCTATTACCTTAGGTAATATTTCTAACAAAACTTGCAAAGTAGGATATTTAGTTTCTTCCCCTAAATATATAGAATTTTCTAGATCCCAACCTATACTCTGATATGCTAACTCTACTCCTTCTTTTAATACTGCAGGCATAGCAGCATACATAGGCCAACAAGCATTAAAAATCTCTATTAATCGGTCTATATGTTCAAAAACATGTATGTTTTCAGGGAATTTAAATGGATTAATTCTTAATAATGGAGTAATTTGAGGGTTTGTTCCATATACATTTACATCATCTAAGCCACCAAATACTTCTTTGTACTCCCCTTTGGCTGGTTCAATAACTAAAAAATTTAAATCATTATTTCTAAATTCATCTAATAACTTATAGATCGTGTTTGATTTTCCAGAACCAGTTGAACCTGTTATAAAAGTATGCGAACGAAAACTTTTAAGATCTAATTTCGCTCTTGTGTTTTCATTTTGTCCCATATGAAATATGTTGCCTAACTCTATTTTTTTGCCAATTCTGTCACTTGCATTATGGGTAATAATATTTCTTCCGAATTCAGCTGATTCTAGAACAGTAATACCATTCACAGACTTTGTAGGAAGTCCCATCTGAATTGTTAATTCTTTACCACTAATCAATGACCCTGGATCAACAGTTTGAGAAATTAAGTCACCTTTTGAATTGATTTTCATTAATGGATGTTGAAATTTTTGTATATACTTTTTAATTTCATGTAATTCTTTTTTATTATTAGATTCGTCCCACATATTTATATAAGAATTTTCTATAGAAGAATTTTCGCCTCTCATTAAAGATCTATAAGTACTTGAAGCAATACTTACAGTTTGCTTATCATTTCCTAAAAAATAGCAAGCTGAATTCCAAAGGCCAAAATCTCTAGACTCTTTTAATCTTTTTAATTGACCATCAATTTCATTCAATAAATTAGTTACTTTTTTATCCTCAAAATTAATCTGAATTCCTTTAGTATTAGCTTTAGAAAAAGTTTCAGAATAATTGTCTTGTTCGTTTTTTGATTCTGAACTTCCTTTAGTTTTAGATTCTCCTGAAGCAAAATTTGTGTTTTCAGTTTTATTCAGATTATAAGATTCATTAGTAGTATGATTATAATTATAACCTGCAACTATAACACTTAAATTCCCTCCATTTGAATTTGACTTTCCTTTAGTTTTACCTTCAGATATAGTTCGCCCTTTTGTTTTTGTCTGAGTTTTGGTTATATTTTTATTGATAGTTTCAGTAAACCCTTTAGTAATCCCCTCTGTTACTGAGTCGCTTTCATTTTCGCTATAACTAAAATTGCTTTTCGAAAAAGGAAATAATTGTGAGTAAATATTTTCATAACCTTCTTGTATTAACTCAATCTCTCTTGAAGATACAGTATCAGCTATAAAAACTGCAGAATATACTTCTCCCTGCATTGCATCTATCAATTTTTCAATACCCTGTACAAATTTCTCTTTATCTTCATTCATGAGGGAGGGGATTCCTGAAACTGAAGATATTACTTTTTCCTTATTAGTAAATCTTGAGTTTGTAATATTATTTATCATTTTTTCCATTTTAGAATTACTTAAATTTTCAAGTTTACTCCCTGGAAAATTACCTTTGAAACTTTTCTTCAAAATATGTTTATATAAAGTCGGGTGTTCATTTTTATCGTCAACTCGTACACCTAAATATAAATTAACACCATTTTCATTACTATCTAAAATCATAATCAATGAACTATAATTATCATCTAAAGCATTATAAACATTAGATAACTTATCTAATGTGTTTTCTTCTTTATCATAAACTATTTTTGTTACCTTAAAAAATCTATATGTATCTTTAATATTACAATTTGATATTTCTTTCGAGAGTGGAATAACGTCTAAATTTGTTAATTCACTTAGATAATTTTTTTTTACAAATGACTTAACAAAATCATATGCTAATCCTAACTCAGTCTCCCTATCTAAATTAGTCTTATTATTTTTATTAACTAAAAAACCATTTTCCATTCCAAAAACACCTCTCAATACATTGATCTTAATTAGAGAAAATTGAATCTTATTAAAGTTTTTTCTAATAAAAAATCCCGATTGTAAATATTGAATATATTTTATGAAAATAAAAAATTCTAACTAGCAATCCTATCTAATTTAAATTTATTAATTTCTAGATCATTAGAAATCTCTTCACGTTCATCTTTAATTTTATGAATTTTATTTTTATTAATATTTTTTCTGTCTGTAACCTCTTCAATTCTTTCGAGAACCTTTTCAACTTCACTTACTTCTTCGTTAATTATCTTAGATTTATTATCTTTTTCATTTAACAAAATTTTATTTTCTTTTTCTAGTTCTTCTTTTTTAAATGAAATTGTCTTTATGAATTTATTAAAACCATTATTATTTTTTTCTATTTTATGATTTAATTTTTCTATTTCTATTTTTAAGTTCTCTATTTTATCTTTTTTTGTTACTAATAAATCTCTTAATCTTTTATTTTCTTTTTCTAATGAATTGACTTGTTCTTCAAGCTTGTTGATTTTTTCTTGTCTTTGCCTTAATTTTAATTCCAATTCATTAATTCTATCTTTAAGTTTTTTAATTTCTTTATTTTGTTCTTCAATTTCAAAGTCCTTTTGTTCAATTTCAGTTCTATACCTTTCTTCTTGCTGTTCTTTTTCTTTTTCTAAATCTTTTTTCCATTTGTACAAATATGCTGCAGCAGCAATTCCAACTCCACCCAAAATAGCCATTGTCAAGCCCCTCCTTTTTTATTGATTAATAAAATTTTCAAAATAATTATAAGTATCGTTTAACGTATTGATTTTATTAACTAATTCATCATGTTTTTTTTCACTTATAGAAAAATCTCTTCTTATTTTATCTATAACTTCCTTTTCTTTTTCATCATAATTATTATCTGATAAGATCAGTGAAACAATCTCAATAAAAACAATATTTCTTTCCTCTTTAGAACACTTTTTATAAAAATTAATTATATCGTCATATGATTTATCTTTAATCTCATAATCATCTCTAGTTAGTAACATTTCTTTTCTATAAGCTCTTATTAATTCTTTTTGTTCATTAGCAAAGTTTTCATTATAATTTGCAGCTAAATGGGCTAATTCCAAATAATTTTTTTGTTCTTCTTTGTTTAATCTATTTAAATACATATATATCCCCCTAAAATGTGTTCGTATTTGATAAATTTAAATCTATATAATATACGGATTCAGTAACTTTAACTATTATATTGAATGATTTCAACCATTCTTTAATATCTTCTAAACTATCCTCTTCATTAGAAATAACTCCAATTATTTGATTTTCTTTTAAAGTAGTTTTATCATTAGCAATTTTAAATAAACAGCCCTTATCTGGCGACAATATACTTTCTTTATAATATTTTTTCTTATTAATTACCTCCCCTTCATCAATATTTGTTTTTATAACTTCATTATAAAAAGTTGCAATTGGTTCTTTTTTATCAATACTTTGATAATCATCTTTTTGCCACTTAAAAATATTGGACTCATGAAATTCAGGAAGCTCTTTAACTTTTTCTCTGTGTTCTTCAGAGTTAATAATTAATTTTCTATCAAGATAAATTTTTCTCTCTTTAATTAATCTCTTTATGATTTTATTAGAATCAATATCATAATTTAAATCTTCATTTTTAGTTTTAATATTGAAAAAAGAAATCAGATCTTCTATATTTAATGCAACGTCAATATCTGATTCTTGACTAACTTTTTTAATGTCAAATTTATTATTATTTTTTTTGATTTGCCAAATCTGATCATTAAGTTGAACTGTTTTTTTATCATTTTTTAAATAACTACCATGATTTTCAACAGCAAGCGGTAAAACTTTTTTTATATTGAGAACTTGAAATTCTTTGCACGGTAAAAAATAATCTGCGAAAACTTTGATTAAAGATGTATCGCCTTCATAAAAAATTATTATATTATTATTCATATTATTTGAATTTATATAATCTAAAAAATCACTTTTTATTTCACCTATATGTTTATTAATTTCTTCTAGTTCTAGAGACTGATAATTTTCTCCTCTTAAATATATTTTATTTACAGACTCACCCATATTTTCATATAAATATAATTTTCCATTTTGAATCATAAATACAAAATTCATGATAATAACCCCTTCTGCAAATATCCTAAATATAATTTATAAATAAATCTTATTTAACTTTTTCACTATTCTGGTTAAATTTCTTCTTAGATTTTCTGGGCCTATAACTTCTAACTTATCACCTTGACTTAACAACCACATAGTAACTCCTTCCCCAAACACCTCCGCTTCTACAATGTACTTTTCATTCTCTTTATTGACTATTTTAGCAGTAGGTAATCTATCAAGTACTGCTTCTATAGAATCACCCCAAAATTTGAATTTTATCTTCATTAACTTTCCAGGGTACATAAACTGAATTCTTTTCCTAAATTCTCCTTCTTGAAAACGATCAGTATAATTCACTTTATAATGCTCAGTAGAAATTTTAAAATCTTCAATTCTATCTAATCTATATGTTATTTTAAAATCATCTTTTTGCCCATAATGGTGAGCAATAAGATAAAAATAATACTCTGAAAACATTAAGCCCATTGGCTCAATTTTTCTTTCCACTAAATTATCTTTACTCAAGGAATTATATTTAAGTTGAATAACTCTATTTTCTTTTACAGCTAAACTAATGTTCCAAATTAAATCTAAAAGTTTACTTTGATGCTCAAGTTCACTATAATGATATAACTCATTTGCAATAATTTCTTTAATATCATCTTGTAAATTAAGAGGAACTTTAGTAATTAATTTGTTTATGATTTTTTTAGTTTCACTTTTACAAAAAGCTCTACTTTCTAGAATTACCTTTACTATTGCTAATATTTCTTTTTGGGTAAGATCAAGTTTATTATCTTCAAGAAAATATGCTTTGTTCTGATAATCATAATTTATGTAATTATCATGATAATTACTATCAACTTCTTTAAAATATCTATCAATTTCTTTTAAATCTCTTTTTATTGTTTTTTTACTTACATCAAAATAATCAGCTAATTCTTTTCTAACAATACCATCACCAGCAATTAACTTTTCATAAATCCTTAAAATTCTATGTGTTTTATTTTGATTAGTTATAGTCATAATAATTCCTCAAATTTTTAATTTTGTCGAAAAATGTTTATTTTTGTAGAATAATTTAGAAAAATTAACTTTATTTTCCTTAATTGATATTTTCGATAAAAATTAGATATCCCCTTTATTTTTTAAATAAATTTTTAATTTATTACTCTTCTATCCTACAGACATTATCCTGTTGCATGTTCAGCCTCAACATCTTTTAGATCCTTTCCACAATAAGGACAAACCCACTTTTTCTTGGATGCACTATAACTTTTCCCTTTGCAATCTGGACATTTTTTTAAATAAGCCAAATTAATCACTCCTAAAAATTATTTTTTATATCTAATGAATTTTAATAAGAGGCAGGTTCTATCCTACCTCTTATATTTAGTTTACCCTACATTCACTGCTATATTAGTGAAATTGTCAATATCGTAATGTGAATCTTCAGGAAAAATTACTGATTTTAATCTAGAAATATGACTTGTATTGATAATTATCCTTTCTCCAGAAGTAGTGGTAACTGAAAATCGTGCCTGGCAATCCATTAAAGCAAGCACTAGATAAAGACCTTTATTGTAATGATAAATATAATGCTGATCATTAAAAATATTTTCAGGTTTATCTAAGTTAGCTGCATAATAATTTTCATTGTTAAATTCAAACTTTAAAATGTTATAATATCTTTCTATTTCTTGAATCTCTTTTCTGCTAAAACTACGCTCTACACCATATAAATAACCAAATTGATCTCCATCATACATATACTCTTCAGTAAAATCACCATTTAGTTTAGCTTCATCATAGCTATATTGAGGCCAATTAAGCTTACTAAGTTGCAAATAAAAATTATCTAATTCTTTTAAATGATATCTTCTAACTCGAGTCTGCCAACTGTAAACTCTTTCAAATTTGTCAGTAAAAGAATTAAGGTAGATATAACCTAAATCATGATTCCTTTCTAGAGTAATGTTAATTAAAATCATCCTTTCTTTAAGCAGATTTATTTAATGACTTAATTATAGCAAACCAAGGTGTACAAAATATGTCTAGGTCAAAAATTAATTTTTTAATACAATAAAATTCAATAAAAATATAATATTTTAATAAATGCCTCCTTCATTAAAGCTTTTAGACTTTAACAAAGGAGACAAAATATTTACTTAGTCTTCACCTTAAACTTCTCAGGTCTTTCTACAACTTCAACACCTTCAATAATCTCACCAGTCTTTTCGATAATTACCTTACCACCAATTATCTTAGCTTGTGATTTGAGCTTTCTTTTATCTACACTCCTTTTAACCTTAATCAGAGCCTTATACTTTTCTTCGGCGAAGCTCATAGCTTATCATTATCATATTTCCACTTAGGTCTTTGCTTTCTAAACTGGAGCTGACCAAAGGGAAGTTTGTGTGTCTTAAGCTCGGGATCTTCTCTTCGTAACTGCTGTGCATACGAGTAGAGTTTGCTTTCCATAAACTCGATACTGTTATCCAACTTTGAATTTTCCTCTTCCAGCCACTGCTCAACCTCTCTAATTTCCTTTTCAATCTCTTTGATCTGTTTTTCAGCAAGCTCCTTATTATTCTCCTGCTTATTTTTAAAGTGCTTTATCTTTCTCAGGCACCAGGTAGCTTTATTGTCATCATCAACTACAAAACCTTCATCATTTCTAGTTTCTTTCTTTTCAGCATTTAACATAATAATTACCCCTTTCGTTTTTTTATTACTAATAAAATAGGGAGAGCTTATCTCACCCCCCCTGATGATTATCAACTAACACAGCTAATATTAAATTAGATTTCTTTCCTTCATACTGATATAATTATCTTTGTCACCGATAATTATATGATCAACAACATTAATCCCCAGCATCTTGCCTGATTTGACCAATTTCTTGGTGGTCTGGATGTCATCAGAACTTGGTTCAGGTACTGTGCTGGGGTGATTGTGCCCTAATAAAATGGCAGCTGCATTCATCAGTATTGCTCTTTTAAACACTTCTCTGGGAGCTACCAGGCTGGAAGAAAGAGTACCTGTTGAAACTTCAAATACTCCTGTTACTTTGTTATGAACATCTAAGGTAGCAATAGCAAACACCTCTTCAGCTCTCTTATCTAGTTCAAGTACTTCAACAAATAAATCTCTAGCTTTAATAGGGTTAGAAACCTGCTTGTCTATGTCATATCTCCCACCTGATTCCTTAACAACTCTTAGATTGAACTTCTGAATATTTACCATTAGTATCATCTCCTTTTAATTTTTTAAAACGGCATTTTAAAGTCAAGATCTTCACACTCACGAATAGAAGTCTCTTTAGATTTTAATTTCTTTTTCTGTAATTTTTGATGACATCTTCGAGCTTGATCAGCATCCATTTTTTCGGCATAATCACCCATTGCTTGTCTAACTCTCCAATCATCACTGGGAACACCATTAACAGGCATTAATTCACCTCCTTTCAAATAAAAAAAGCCACCACACAGTTATTCCTGCATGATGGCTAATTTTTAGGTAATATTATTTTTTGATTGACTTTTAAATAACTATCAATTTTATTGACTTTTTTAATAGCTGCTATTACAATTCTGTAGTCTTCCTCAGCAGAGCTAATATTTTCTGCTAAATCCCAAAGTGTATCACCTCTTTCAACATAATATGTGTTATCCCACTCATATTGATTAATATAACTTTCAACAACAGGCTGACTGCTAAACCATAAAAAGCTACCGACAAATACACAGAGTCCGACTATTAAACTGCTAAATATTTTCATAACTCTCCTTTCATTTTTTTGACCAGACAATAATCAATGACCCAACCTTACTTATTCTTTATTAATCTCACCATTTTTAATAACAACATCTATACTAGAATCATCCATTTCATCTCTACAGCAATTTACAATAATTTCTCCAACATAATCAAAAGTTTCATTAGCATACTTATCTATCATAATTTCCAGTAATCTATTCTGATCAGCTTTTAATAATTCAACTGCTTCCTTTTCGTTCTCAGCTTCAATTATTAGATTACCTCCATGTCTTTCAACCCAGTTAACATCCAATTTGTATTTCTTCATTTTTATCATCCTTCCGATTTTATTTTTGTTTAATGTAACCACTAACAGAAATCAAATGAATCATCTTGTCTATGCAAGCTTTTTGAAGCTGCTTAAAATACTCTTTAGCTGCTCAAACTGCTTCTCGGTAAGTTTATCAATAGAGATCTTTTCCTGCTGTTTAAGTCCATTCTCTTTTTTAGCATGTTTAAGATAATTGAATAGATCATTCTTAAGCTTATTATTGTTACCAACTATTTCTTTGATTATTTCTTCTCTTTTAGATAACTCACTATTATCATCTGCTTTCACCTCCTCAACATCTACCGACTGATCATTACTATTCTGAACCTGGCTGAATGGAACATCATCATAATTATTATCTTCCATCTGCTGAGTATTCATTTCTTCCCGAGAAACTAAACCACTAACAGTAAAGGCTCTTTTTAAGGCCATTGATTCGGCAACCTTTAATATCATGGCAGAAGGATAGGAGTTCCAGACTCTCTTATCAGCCTTATATTCATCATATGGAGCAAAGACATAAACAGGATACTTACGGTCCTTTCTATAAACTAAAGCGTAAGCACCTATGATCTGTCCCCTGTTGGTCCCATATTGATGATTAATTCCAGTTTCTTTCCGCCTAAACTTATCATTTTCTCTAACTACATCTGATACAAGACCATCATAATTAGGATTTCTGTCTGCGATCTTTAAATATCCATCACGAGAAGTCATAATTGTTGGCCTTCCATCTATTTTCCAGAAGAATATTTCTTTGTTAAAAGGGTCTAAACCATAACTTTTAGCAATATGCAGGAACATTCTTAGTTCATCAGGATTGGCATTATCTGCAACAGTATTTCTGATTGTTTCAACTTCTTCCTTAGTAAAGGTAATTAACTCATCACGATTCTTATTAATATCAACTACTTTGTTTTGAGCACTCATTTTTATTCCTCCTTAAGATTTTTTAGTTTTTAGATTCTGATCACAATAGCTAATTATTGAGGTTGCCAGCTTACTGATCCGTTTTAAGCTGTCTTTTAAGTCATAACTTTCTTTATAGAGAGCAAGATACTGATCTGATTTGATCTCTAAATTGTAGTGATCCATAACGACAAAGGATACAGCTTCTGCTTCTAACTCTTTAACCTCTTTAGTTAACACAGCTCTTTCTTCTCGTGAGTGAAGAATTTCATGTGCTAGTTCGTGGATAATAACTGCAGCTTTCTCGGTAGGATTAAGAGCCTTATTTATAACAATCTCACCTCCTTTCGAATATCCATCTAATCCATTCTTTAGACTCTCAAATTTGAGCTTTACTCCCTTTTCATTAACCAGACTCAGAATAGGATTGAGTAAGTATTGGTGCTTATTATCAAGGCTTGTATCAATTTCTGGTAGATCTGCTCCTTCAGTCTGAGACACATCAAATACATAGACAGGTTTAAAATAAGTTTTCTTTACATAGTTCTCTTCATCTGAATCTTTGGCTTTCTCACTATCATTACTGGTTTTTTCTATTCTCTTTTTATAAGAAAAGGGTGCAAGAATAGCAATGCCATTTTCACCCTTCTTCACGTAACGGTTAAACTTCTGCTGCCATTGTTTAAATCCAGCTACAAAACTGGCCTCTGGTTTTTGAGTCAGAATTAAGAGTGAGTTATGATATGAATAGCTATGAAACTTGCTGAAGGTTTCAAGAATAGATTGAAATTCTTCTGATGACTGTACACTCTCAATTTTCTTATCTAGTTTCTCTAAAAGTTCTCTAGTCTTAAATTTTGACATATTATTACCTCCCAAAAAGTTTAATCAGCCCTGTCATCTAAACAGAGCTGATAGATATTAATAAATTAAATTAATTTTATTCATTGTCATCTGTCATAACTGCTTCAACCTCAGTTAAATCCTTTTCACAATAAGGACAGGTCCATTTACCTTTATTGTAAGAACTGTAGGAGCTGCCATTACAATTAGGACATTCTTTCTTATACATGAACATCACCTCCTTTAAATTTAGGCATAAAAAAATCCCCACCTTACCTCGTTAAAAGAGGGGGTGGGGCGTCGAAAGATTATTTTATTTTTCAATTAAAACAATAGTTCCAGGCTTAAAATTTTTAGATTTTTGCTGTCTTATTAGTCATTTTCTTTATCCTCATCAATAATAGACCAGGAGATATTTCGTCTGATTAAATCAATAATCCCTTTATTTTTCAATCGAGCTAGATTATTTGAAATGGCAGTCTTTGTTTCTCCAGTTCTATTGGCCAGATCTTCAGCTTCTTTATAACCATCTGAAAGAAGATAATACATTAACACATTTTGCAATTCACCTCTCTGCCGATATCTAGAAGTTCTATTGATTTTTACTGAAGGGATTCTGTAAGGATTTTTTAAAGGTATTTTTTCAATAAAATCCTCTCTAGACTGCTCTTTGATTACTAGATATTCTCCCTTCTCATGCTGAATATATATATAGTGTATATCCAATTTTTTTAGTTCTCTTTTTACAGTCTCCAACATTCCCTGAGCTTCAGTAGTCATCATAAAAAGATTACCATCTAAAACTGTTTCATAAACAACTCCTCTTGTATCAAACCAGCCTGCAATAAATTCTTTAGGGTAGTCAATTTCTAAAATTCTTTTGGGAAATTCACCAAAAATATCTTTTAATTTACTCTGTAAAGATTTGCTATTATAACTTAATTGGTATCTTTTTCTGCCATTATCTTTTCTAGAATTATTGTAAAGTTCTGGTTTTATACTGAAAGCCTTATCCAGCTCTTTCTTTAAAATTGAAGCAAAAGGAGCTTCTCCAGAGTTAACTTCAATTACCACAGTTCCTTTTTTAAAAAAAGTCCCACTTCCCTGAAGAACACCAATAGCATAATTAAAATATTGCTGATCAATAATTTCACATTCTAATAAGTGCATTTTACCGCCACATTCTCTAGAACAATACTTTTGGTCAGGTTCTAATTTTTTACCACAAATACATTTAGCCATATTACCACTCCTCAATTTTTAAACTATTGTTTAGTTGCCATCTATCATTTTCTTTCTTTTTTGATAACTCTCCATCTTCAAATAACCTTGCAAGTTTCATAGTTGCCTGACTACCTGAGCTATTTAACTTTTTGGCTATTTCCTTATTACTTAAATCAATTTCATTTTTTATTAACTCCATAATTTCTTTTTTAAAATCTCCTCGTGGTCTATAAGTAGAGAAGTTATTGTGAGCAAGAGCTTTTTCAAGAGCCTTTCTTTTTTTAGGAAATCGTAAGTTGATTTTATTAGCAAAAATTTCTGTATCAATATTCCAAATTCTTAAGTAATCTGTTTCTGTTAACTCCTGCCAGCGATCGTCTTCAAAAGTACTAATATTATAGCGAGTTATTCCGATTTTTTCTAAAGCAGATTCTACAAATTTAACGTTATCATTAGATTTTTGAGTAAAGATGCATTCTAATCTTCCATTCTCAAACTTTGCATAACCATCAGTATCCCAAATTCCTGCTATCCATTCTTCAGGATATTTTAGCTTTTTAGGAATAGACCACAAACCAGTAGTTGAATCTTTATATTGTGAAATTAAATCTGTTAGTTCTTTAGACTTAAAATTCAGAACAAGTAAAGAATTATCTTTTTGATAATAAATCCGAGGGGATATTCCAAATGTTTTAATAGCCATTTCACGAATAATATTAATAAACTCTGTTTCTTTTCGACTAATAAATATTCTCACTACATTTTTCTGTTTTCTGACATTACCATCCCCCTGAATAACACCTATTAAATATTCAAAATCTCTTTGATTTGTTGCCACTTTTATCTCCTCCCATTTAACTACTATGTTTTTAATATACACTAGATTTGATACAAAAGCAAACATGCGTTTGAATGGAATTGGTTCAGTTAAATTCAATTTTTGTTACTATCCCTGTTAATTCAAGGTTCAATATGATAATTCCATATTTAGGAAATTTTATTTTTTTACATAAGGCGAATATAAAAAACACTCAGCCGGGAGCACCCGAGCTGAGTGTGTAGAATTTTATTAGTTATTAAAAGTTATTTTTTACTCTTGTTGCTGTAATATCTGTTAAATCTTCTTTACAATATGGACAAATCCATTTTCCTTTTTTACATGAGCTGTATGAGATACCATCACAGTTAGGACATTCTTTCTTATAAATAATCATCACCTTCCTTTAAGTATAAAGATACCCCACCTGTACTCTTTATTTGAAAGAGGGGTGGGGCATCGAAAGATTAGTTAGTTTTTAACTTAAACTAATGGATCCAGTCGTAAAATTTTCAGATTTTTAGCCTATTAAAGAAGAATCAAATCCTACTTTTTCTTCAGATAAATTTAATTCCTTATTTATTTCTAGTTCTAAATTATTCAAGCTGTCAATTATCAAATTACATTCATCCACATGATAAGGGAAACGCCAACTTAAATCTTCAAAACTAACTCCAGTTTCTCTCATGATTATCCCAATCGAGAAATGGAGACCCCTGACAAAAGATATAAGGCGAGTGATATTATTTATCCCCGTTTGAAGATCTAATACATCAACTTTCTTTTTTAATATAAACATTGATTTTAATGGCTTAATTAAATATTCATTAGAAATTATCATTAACCTGATGATTTTATTTAAAATTATATTGTTGCTATTAGTTT
>Ga0182237_100198_pt1 | contig 19503 bp, 17 predicted proteins | sample hydfratesGB_TF_B_FD_132457 | JGI IMG/M metagenome (GOLD analysis project Ga0182237, IMG submission 132457) | Subsurface microbial communities from deep shales in Ohio, USA - hydraulic fracturing test GB_TF_B | ecosystem: Environmental > Aquatic > Deep subsurface > Shale gas/oil reservoir >... | reverse complement strand
ATGTTGTCCCCACCTTCAGCTTTCCGAAACCTGAACGGAACATTAGGCATAAAGCCTGCATGTGTTGCGATGATAGCGTACAGGAAAGCAAAGCTCAAGTAAAAAATTAATAGCAGTGGCGATCAAGTTAATAAGGCAGGTATTTGGTGTATTGAAAAGTGGCAAACCGTATGATCCGGATCATGAAAAAAGTTAACTTTGGATGGAAAAAATGCTTGACTTTTAACACGGAACATTTCGACCGCGCACTTAACGCTTTAAGTGCGCGGGTAGAAATCTCATACCATATGAATCAATATAGCAAACAATATGCAAGTGTGCTTAGAGCAGGGGAGGCTGCAGTTTTTTTCTGCAGCCTCTATGTTAAGAGAAAATCAGGCAAGAGATATAAGCAAATCGCCCGACTCTATCTTATCACCTTCATGAAGGTAGATTTCATCCACTTCGCCGTCACAGCTGGCGGTGATTTTTGTTTCCATTTTCATGGCTTCTGTGATAATCAGCAGATCGCCTTTGGAAACCTTTTCGCCTTGTTTAACATTGACTTGCAATATTTTACCGGGCATAGTTGCGCAAATCTGCTTAGGATCGGAAGAATCACCTTTTACATTGGATTTGATAACATCGGTTAATTTTTCATCTTTTATTTTTACTGTTCTCGGTTGACCGTTAAGCTCAAAAAATATTTTTCTGTAAGCTTTTTCATCCGGTTCACTTTCCCCGAGATATTTGAGAATGAGAGTTTTCCCTTCTTCGATATCAACCTGAATTTCTTCTTCTTTTTTCAGCGGGTAGAAGAAGGAACGGGTGCTGAAAATAGAAGGGTCTCCGAATTCGTCCGTAAAACTTAACCACTCCTCAAAAACCTGAGGATACAGAGCGTATGAGATTATATCTATATCCGATAGTTTTCTGTCGTATTTTTTTTCCAGTTGTTTTTTAACATTGTTGAAATCGTAAGGAGGGAGTTTCTCGCCAGGTCTCTCATTTATAGCTTTCTCATTTTTCAGAACTATCTTCCTGAGCTTTTCGTTAAACCCACCGTAAGGCTGGCCGAGCAGTCCTTTGAAGAAAGCCACAACAGAGTCCGGGAAAGAAAGTGTTTCGCCCTTTTCATACAAATCTTTTATTTCAAGTTCGTTTCTCACCATAAACAGAGCCATATCACCTACAACTTTTGAAGAAGGTGTTACTTTTATTATGTCGCCCAGCTCCTGATTTACTTCAGAATACATCTGTCTGACTTCTTCCCATTTGTCTATCAGACCCATGGCCTCCACCTGGACGATAAGGTTCGAGTACTGTCCGCCGGGGATTTCATGGTCATAAACTTCAGCAGATGCCGATTTCATACCACTTTCAAACGGAAAATAATATCTTCTTACCCTGTCAAAGTAGTCCGAAATATTTTGTGTCCATATTTTGTCCAGACTTGAAGCTTTGTCAGTATATTCAATTGCCGAATATATTGAGCCCAGATTGGGCTGACTTGTAAGTCCGCTCATTGAGCTTACTGCGGCATCCACCATATCTGCTCCGGCTTCAATGGCCATAAGTGCTGCAGCTTCACCGTTACCACTGGTGTCGTGTGTATGGAAATGAACCGGAAGCCCCGTTTCATCTTTGATTACCTTCACTAGTGTTTGAGATGCATAGGGTTTTAAAAGCCCCGCCATATCTTTGATGCCGATGATGTCAGTACCGGCTGCAGCCAGTTCATTGGCTAATTTTATATAATATTCGAGGTCATACTTTGTTCTGCTTTTATCGGAAATATCCCCTGTATAGCATATGGAGGCTTCGCAGATTTTATCGTGTTTTTTTACTTCTTCGATTGCCGGCTTTAGCTGCTCTATCCAGTTAAAACAGTCAAAAATACGAAAGACATCTATACCATTGTCTGCAGATAGTTTGATAAACTGCTTTACAACGTTGTCCGGATAGTTTGTATACCCTACAGCATTTGAAGCTCTCAGGAGCATCTGAAAAAGAATGTTGGGGACTTTTTCTCTGAGAAGTCTTAACCTGTCCCAGGGAGATTCTTTGAGAAATCTGTATGCAACATCAAAAGTTGCCCCGCCCCACATTTCCATAGAAAAAAGCTCGTGCATATGATGGGAGTAGGCATCAGCTATATTAAGCATGTCAATTGTCCTGAATCTTGTGGCAAGAAGTGACTGATGAGCATCCCTGAATGTTGTGTCAGTAAACAGAACTTCCTGGGATTGCCTGATATAGTCCAATACCCCCTGCACACCTTTCCTGTTCAGAATATCTTTTGTACCGCTCGGAATTTTTTCTCCGAATTTCGGTTGAAAAGATTTTATAGGGGGCAGTGTGACATCTTCGGTTATTTTAACCCCTGAAGGATTATTTACAATATTGTTTGCAAGAAATTTCAAAGCTTTTGTTGCTCTGTCCCGCTGTTCTTTGAATCTGTATAATTCAGGTGTGTTGTCTACAAAATTTGTATCAAAAGTACCCTTTATAAAGTCATCATGCATGACAACATTTTCAAGAAACTGTATATTTGTTTTTACTCCTCTGATACGAAATTCCTTCAATGCTCTGTCCATTTTTCGGGCTGCCTGTTCCAGTGTTGTTGCCCACGTTGAAACTTTTACCAAGAGAGAGTCGTAATGAGGTGATATAATAGCTCCCACAAAACCGTTACCTGCATCAAGTCTCACGCCGAAACCGGCAGCAGTCCTGTAAGCTTCTATTTCGCCGGTATCAGGCATAAAATTGTTTTCAGGGTCCTCTGTGGTGACGCGGCTTTGAATTGCAAATCCATGTTTATGTATACTTTTTTGATCTTTTATATTTATTAATGAATGGGAAAGTTTTTCCCCGGCTGCGATAAATATTTGTGCCTGGACGATATCTATCCCCGTTATAAGCTCGGTTACGGTGTGCTCCACCTGAATCCTTGGATTAACTTCAAGAAAATAGTGTTTTCCTTTTTCATCCACCAGAAATTCTACAGTGGCTGCGCTAATTAAATTCGCTTTTTTGCCGATGTTTAGGGAATCTTCATACAACTTGTTCAGTGTTTTTTCCGGAATATTTATTGAAGGTGCAATTTCAATAACCTTTTGGTGTCTTCTTTGAATAGAACAGTCTCTTTCAAAAAGGTGAACTATATTGCCGGATTTGTCTGCAAGCAGTTGTACCTCTATATGTTTGGGATTTTTTATATATTTCTCTATGATAATTCCATCTTTGCCGAAAGCTTTAAGAGCCTCTCTTTTGGCTGCCTCGAAATTATCTTTTAAGTCTTTTTCATTTTCAACAATTCTGATGCCTCGACCGCCACCTCCTGCCGTTGCTTTAAGTAATACTGGATAGCCAATGTTTTTAGCAACTTTTACTGCTTCTTCGTAGTCTTTTACCTCGCTGTCCGAACCTTCTATAACGACAACTTCGCATTCTCTTGCAAGATTTTTGGCTGTCTGCTTGTCTCCAAATATTTTTAATGTTTCAGGTTTTGGCCCGATAAAAATTATGCCTGCTTTCTCACAGGCTTCAGCAAATTCATAAGATTCAGATAGAAAACCGTAACCCGGATGTATGGCATCAATATTTCTTCGGAGAGCTATGTCAACAATTTCATCAATATTAAGATATGCCTGTACAGGTTCGAGTCCTGCCCCCACAAGGTATGCCTCATCGGCTTTATAGCGGTGGAGAGAATACTTATCTTCTTCGGAATAAATAGCGACTGTTCTGATGCCAAGTTCAGTGCAAGCTCTGAAAGTTCTTATCGAAATTTCGCCTCTATTGGCGGACATTAATTTTTTTATCCTCATTAACAACCCCTGTTTTATTTTTAAGAATAGTAATATAGAAAAAGTAAATTGTCAATAAAGATTATTAATTAAGCTTGCATAGCATTTTAACACCTGATAGTTATAATTTTTTGAATAATTTATTATTGTACATTATTAAATTAATGTTTTTTTTGATATTTAACATGAAAAGGTGAAATAATTGTAAAATTGATAGATAATAGCTATTGTTTATAAAAATTAAAACATATTTATGCATTGAACGATGTATTATTAATGGTTTATATGATATATGATATCTATATTGATTGTATTGATTTATCTCTACTTAAAGACTGAAAAATTTTTAAATGATTTTTCGATGGGCTGCCTTTGGCAGCATTTAACAGGGCATGGATGACAACTACCCATTGTGTCTTCTCGAGCGAAACAGAGTGGAGTCGAGAGATCTCTGCCGTTGTTTGATAAGAGACTTATCAACTCCGCTCGAGGTGACAGTAAACTGTATAGCATCCGCCGTAGGCGGATAAATAGGATGTTACACATATTTACCAGTCTTTCAGACTGGTGCTATCCGCAGGCATTCCTTTGACCGGAACGGAGTGGAGCGGAGAAATCTCTGACGTTGGACAAAAGACCTCTCCGCGTCGGTCGGGGTGACAATAACTTACTTATTCAAAAGTTCTGATTTAAGAGAGTTAAATGTATTTAAAATATTATTTTTTCAATTGACGGCAATAAAAAAGCGGCGATGAACCGCCGCTTAATTATGTTTTAATGGAGGTTTTTTCCATAACTCTTTTTGCCAACGACTGGAACGCTTTTGTTACAGGGCTGTTTTCATTTTCTATGACGTAAGGTGTACCAGCGTCACCGTTTGCAACAAGCTGCGGATCAAGAGGAATGCTTCCCAGAAAGTCCACATCCAGTTCTTTTGCTGCTTTTTCACCGCCCCCTGTTTTAAAAATTTCTGTTTTTTCTCCACAGTGCGGGCATACGAATCCGCTCATATTTTCAACTATACCAAGGGTTTCAACGTTTATTTTTCTGCTGAATGTTACTGATTTCCTTGCGTCCAGCAGAGCGACTTCCTGCGGTGTGGTTACAATTATGCTTCCGTCAAGTTCTCCCATGATATGTGTGACACTTAAAGGTTCATCGCCGGTGCCGGGGGGCAAATCTATGATAAGATAGTCCAGACTTCCCCACTCCACATCACATATAAACTGTTGTATAAGGCTGTGTTTTAAAGGGGCTCTCCAGATTACCGCATCGTCGTCATTTTTCAGAAGGAATGCGACGGACATCACTTTCAGATTGGCAATAGGTTCAAAGGGTATAATCCCTTCGGAGGTTGATAAAACGCCTTTTTCTTTGATACCCAGCATTTTGGGAATATTAGGTCCGTGTATATCCGCATCAATTATGCCGACTTTGTGTCCCAGTGAAGCGAGCATGGCTGCCAGATTTACTGTAACTGTTGACTTACCTACTCCACCTTTTCCGCTCATTACCATTAGTTTGTTATCGATTTTAGATAGTTTCTCTTTAATAATTTTATCAGTATGTTTTTCTTTCTCGGATGTGTCACAGCTGTCGCCGGAAGCGCATGTGTTGCAGGAGCTGTTCTCATTACAGTTGGAACTCATATATATCCTCCTTATGTTTGAATATTCAAAAACTATAATAATGAAATATAGAAAAAATTCCACATATAAATTTTTAATTCTCAATTTGTTGAGTGGTGTATTGGTATATTGGTATATTGGGGGATTGGTTGAGTGGTGTATTGGTATACTGGTTATTGGTTATTGGTGAAGCCTTGCACCTCGGCCCTTTGAACTGTTTTTTCAACCCTTTCAACCGCCTCAACCTTTACCTTTACCTATACCTTCTCAGCCTTTGCATCTTACACCTTGGATCTTGAAACCTTTCTGCATATAAATAAAAAAGATGACGTAACGCGTTTTTTTTGTTAAACTTGTAATATGGAAAAGCACTACCATGGTCATAGAAGCAGGCTGAAAAAGCGGTTTTCCCAAAATCCGGATTCAATGTTTGATTATGAAATTATAGAGCTGCTCCTTGGATATGTGGTGAAAGGTAAAGATGTTAAACCTATGGCCAAAGATCTTTTGAATCACAGCAATGGTCTTGCCGGTATATTTGGTTGTAAGCCATCGGATATTAAAGGGCTGGGAGAAGAATCCGATATATTTTTCCGTCTGATCAGGGAGTTTTACCGCAGAGTAAACCTGGATAAAGCTGAGAAGGAAAAGTCTTTGGTTGACAGTCCTGATAAGGTGTATGAATTTCTGAAGTATCATATAGGCTATTCAGAAAAGGAAGTCTTTATAGTTCTGCTACTGGATAGCTCCAATGCTGTAAAAGGGTACGAGGTTATGTCCGAAGGGACGGTCAATCAGGCGAACGTATACCCGAGAGAAATAGCCAATAAAGCTTTGCAAAAAGGTGCTACTGCAGCGATTATATGCCATAATCACCCCAGTGCCAATTTAAAACCGTCAAATGACGATTTACGTATAACACGTAAAATAAAAGAAGGTCTTTCTCTGTTTGATATAGCTTTGCTTGATCACCTCATTATTACATCTCAGGGATTTTTATCATTTAAAAAGGAAGGGTATTTATAATTCCATCAAATACTTATTTTAACAGGAGTATTCAATGAAAGATACTGTATTTTTGACAGGAGCAACAGGTTTTGTAGGCAGTGAAGTACTTAAGGAACTTCTGAAAAAAAATTACCGCGTTAAAGTGTTGGTAAGAGATAAAAGCAGGTTAAAAGAGAATTCTGCCGATATAATTCCTGTGGAGGGCGATGTACTGGATTCGGAAAGTTTCACTAAAGAAATGGAAGATGTGGACACCGTTATTCATCTTGTTGGGATAATCAGAGAGTTTCCGTCACAGGGTATCACATTTGAAAAACTTCATTTTGAAGCGACAAAAAATGTTGTGGACGCAGCTGTCAATAACAGTGTGAAACGTTTTATCCAGATGTCGGCAAACGGCGCCAGAGAAAATGCAGTAACGGATTATCATAAAACGAAATATAAGGCCGAGGAATATGTAAGAAACTCAGGGCTGACATACACGATTTTCAGGCCTTCACTGATTTACGGTCCTGGCGATGCCTTTGTCAATATGCTTGCAGATATGATAAAGAAGCTGCCTATTTTTTCTTATTTCGGCAAAGGTGATTATAAGATGCAACCGGTTAGTGTCTATGAAGTAGCGGAAATTTTTGTAAAAAGCATTCCGATACCCACTATGTATGGCAAAACATATTCTGTATGCGGTAATAAGGTTTACACTTATAGGGAGTTGTTAAATACTATAATGGATATCATAAATAAAAAACGACTGCTGGCTTCTGTGCCTGAGGCTTTTGTGAGTGCGGGTATAGCTGTTTTTGGCGGATTCAGCTGGTTTCCAATTACAAAGGATCAGTTTATTATGCTGAAAGAAGGAAATGTTTGTGATAGTGATGAGGTGTTTAGGGATACAGGTGTTGAGCAAAGAAGTATGGAGTCTGTTTTAAGGACATATCTTTCTTAAAATCTTAAAACCTGAGAATAGCCTATTTATTTTTTTCCTAACATCACTCCATTTTTGCAATAGAAGTATTCTTATATGAATTAAGACCTTTGCACAACTATAAAAGGTCATCCCGAACTTGTTTCGGGATCTATGAATATCAACAAGTTACGAGACCCTGAACCAAGTTCAGGGTGACAACAAGGCAATTGTGCAAAGGTTTTGAATTTTGAGTAATATCTGTCAATATTTGATTGACAAAATATTTATTGTTATATATTTATATGCATGAGGAATAGTACAGCGTTATACTATATTCTTTCCTGCCATCATTTCTACAATATAGTGAATGATAGAGGATATGTTGAATATGTTAAAAATAAAACTGAGCGTGAAATAGAATACTTTTTTAACAAAAGGTTTGTCAGACATGAAAAATGGTTCCGGAAATATTTCAAATTTTTAACAGCGGTGTTTACTGTTAATTTGCTTTCCAGAGAATTTGAAAGATTTTTAAAAAAAAAGGCATGTTTTTTTGACCAAAAATATACGTTGACCGCACCTTCTACTCTGTTTGCAATTAATGAGTATAATAAAAATCGGGCATTTTTTAACATTGAATATGATAATTTTGTATTTATTAAAGATTTGGTGTATGAACTTAACGAAAAGGTAAAAGCATACTGCAAAAATAAAAAATTGGATGTTGATCTTGATTTTATTTTACAGAGCAATACGCCTCTGGGAATTGAACTGGAATTTTCAAATAAAGGGGCATCAGCAGGAAAACTTTTTCAGTCGCACAAAAAAGATTCATTACTGAATTTTTCCAAGTACTATTATTGTCATATGATGAACTTTATGTGGCGTTTCGGAGCATATATCGATTCGAATATTCCTATGCAGCAATTTGTGAAAAAAGGAGGTTTTCTTGAATACACTTTCACTGTTCCAGACAGGGCGTTTGAACCATCCAAGCCTTTGACCAACAGCCCGAATTTTGCTTCTACGCTTATTGGCGAAGCGGTAAGATTTACACCGGTGAAGCCCCACAGCCTCCATGTTACTCTGGAAGTAAACAGCTTTAGTGATAGAAAAAAGCCATATGTTTCTTTTGATGATATGGTGTTTCTTTTTTTATGTACAGGGGAATTTGCTACATCCCCAAAAGGTGTTGTGGAAAAGAGGATCACGGAAAAGAATATGAAAGATGCTGTTATTTTTAGAAAAAGAAAGAATAAAAAAGGTTTGGTAAATACAGTTGAATTTACACATATGAGGCTGTCCAGGGATTTTGTCAAACGAAATGTTTATGAGCCTTCGCTATTACTTATGATTGCATATAAAAATCTTTTTGCATTCTCAGACATTTTCCCCTATACAAAGAAAATGTATGATTGGGGCAAAAAACCCGAAGCCTGGAAAAATACACCTGTTGAAATGTTCGAGCGGGTTAGAAAAGGTTTGGATATGGAACGCTCACTACCTGTTGGTTATAAAAATGAAATGATTGACAGGCTGAGAAAATTGTATGACTACAATGTACATATTTTGAAAAATGCTTAATAAGGAGGAAAATTTGAAAAATCACTTTACGGTATTTACATATGGAACACTTATGAAAAATTTTGAAGGTTATGATAAATTTATGAGACATTGCAGATTTATTGGAAAAGGTTATATAAATGGATTTCTGTATCACACATTTTCAGGTTATCCGGCTGTTATCCCGGATGAGGAAAACGGAGAAAAGGTTTTTGGTGAGCTCTATGAAGTTGACACAGATACGATGAAGGAAATAAGGCGTTATGAAGGGGTGAATTCTTTTTTGACATGTTATGAGGAAAGAACGGTGAATGTAACATTTGATGGCAAAAAAGCAGGAGCACGTGCTTTTACTGTAACTGCATCGAGAGAATTTTTGGTAAAGCTAACAAGTAGGCTTGTCAAATACGGGGACTGGAGACATTTTTTAAACAATTCAGGTAGAAGGCGCAGTATTGTAACATGATGTCTGCAAACATGTCCCATTTTCAAAGTAAATATCACTTTTTACTTATTTTCGGATCCAATAGGTCTCTCAAACCTTCTCCCAAAAGATTATAACCAAGTACTGTTATAAATATTGCAAGGCCCGGGAAAACAGAAAGCCACCAGGCAAAGGTGATATTGTCTTTTCCTGCAGTCAGGATATTACCCCATGATGGTGTAGGGGGTTGAACGCCTAAACCTAAGAAACTCAGTGCTGATTCTGTTAGTATTGCTCCTGCAACACCTAAGGTAGCTGCGACAAAAACAGGTGTGATTACATTGGGTAGAATATGTTTAACAAGTATTTTTACATTGCTGATATTCTGAAGTTTTGCGGCTGTTACAAAATCGCGTGTCTTTATACTTAATGTTTCCGCCCGTACCAGTCTGGTGACTCCCATCCAGCTCGTTAAGCCGATTACCACCATCACATTGGTTACAGATGGCTCAAGGAATGTTATCACCGCAAGAATCAAAAAAAATGCCGGAAAGCAGAGCATGATATCCACAAATCTCATTATCAGAGTATCCACAAGCCCCCCGAAATAACCTGAAACTAAACCAAAAAATAATCCGATAATTACCGATATCCCAACTGCTACAAAACCGACAAAAATTGAAATCCTGGTTCCGTATATCACTCTGCTGAACACATCTCTGCCAAGCTCATCTGTTCCGAAAAAGTGTGTCTTGGACGGTTCCGCCAGAACATTGGCCAAATTTATGTCAGTGGGATTATGTGTTGCAATAAAAGGTGCAAAAATGGCAATTAAAATAAAAAAGAATACAATTGCCAGTCCGAGATACATAAGTATGTATTTATTGATACGTTTTAAAAAATTATTTTTTACCATAACGTATCCTTGGATCCACAATGGCGTACAGTATGTCTGCAATTAAGTTACCTAAAAGCGTAAGTACTGCTCCTATAACGAGAATACCCATTACAACAGGATAATCACGCATCATCACTGATTGATAAAAAAGTTGTCCCATCCCAGGAATACTGAAAATGGATTCAAAAATTACACTTCCTCCTATGAGCCCGGGAATTGACAAACCTATAATAGTAATTATGGGAAGCAAAGCATTCTTTAATGCGTGCTTAAATATTACTGTTTTTTCAGGAAGTCCTCTGGCTTTTGCAGCCAAAACATAATCGTTGTTCAGTACATCCAACATACTGTTTCTGGCATACCTACTTATTCCGGCAAGACTTCCAAATACTGATACTCCCACCGGTAATACACTGTGTTTGGCTATGTCTCCTATTTTGCCTAAAAGTGTCATATTCTCGAAATTGTATGACATCAGTCCCGAAATAGGCAACCATCCCAGCTTTATACCGAAAAAATACATGCATAGCAGAGCCAACCAGAATGTTGGTACGGCAAAACCGATAAAGACAAAAACGGTGCTAGTCTTGTCAAAAAAAGAGTCTTTATAGTATGCATTTAAAATTCCAAGGGGCAGCGCAATTATAAAAATAAGAATCATTGACATGATATTCAGATATATTGTGTATGGAATCCGATGTTTTATTTTTTCCATGACCGACTGACCATCTAAAGCAAAGGATTCTCCAAAATCAAGTACAGCTATATTTTTCAGCCATTCCCAATATTGTATATGTATAGGTTTGTCAAGATGATAGAGTTTTATAAGTCTTTCACTGACTTCACTCGAGGCATTAGGGTTCATGGACGTCATTAGCTGGGTGGGATCACCCGGAGTCAGGTGGATTACAGCAAAGCTTATAAGTGTTATTCCTATTAATAGGGGTAACATTCCAAGCAGACGTTTAATCAGATAGAAAAGCAATTTATTGCACCCATGTAAGCTTATCAAAAATTACTGCGTTAGGCTATATTTTCTCAGATTTTCCGGTACGTACCAGTCCTCAAAGTTGTACATCAGTCCTGCCGGTGCCGGCTCCACTCCTTTAAAACGTTTGTGCAAAGCAACTAATGCATTGGGAACGTATAAAAAAGTGTAGGGTTGATCTTCAGCAAGTATCTCCTGTGCTTTATAATAGAGTTTACGTCTTTTATCCTGGTCAAATGTTAGTCTGGCTTTTTCTATTATTTTGTCAAGCTCATCATTTTCATAACAGATGAAATTTAAATTTTTACCTGAGCATTTGGAAGAGTGCCAGACATCATATAAATCCGGCTCCAAAGGTATGCTCCATCCCATAACCAATGCGTCAAAATTACGTTTGTCTATATATTCGTTTATCAGAGTGGCCCATTCCATAATACGGATTTTAACTTTAATACCTAATTTTTTCCAATTTTCCTGTACTATTTCTGCGATTTTTGCTCTGTTGGAATTACCCTGGTTTGTCATTAGCGTAAAAGAAAATTCTCTGCCGTTTTTATCTAAATATCCATTGTTGTCAGAATCTTCCCACCCTGCTTCTGTAAGTAGTTCTTTGGCCTTTTCAAGATTATATTCGTACCTTTTAACGTCGGGGTTATACCAGAAACTATCCGGTTTATATGGTCCTGTTGCCACGTGCCCTTCTCCGAAGAGTACGCTTTCTATTATTTTTTCTTTAGGGGTGGCATAGGTTAGAGCCTGTCTGACACGTTTATCTTTGAACAGTTCATTTCTTAAGTTGTAGCCTATATATGAATAGGAATTTGAGAGATAGGTATATTTTTCAAAATTATCTTTGAATTTTGGTGTATTAGTTTGCTTGGAATATTGTAGCGGTGTCAAAGACATAAAATCAAGATTTCCTTTTAAAAGCTCCATAAACATTGTGGTAGAATCAGGAATTATTTTCAGTACGTATTTGGCTATATTTGGACGTCCGTCAAAATAACTTTTGTTTGCTTTTAAAGTGATGCTTTCACCAGGATTCCATTTTACAAATTCATAAGAACCTGTGCCTATAGGATTTCGTTGTAGTGAAGATTCAGTGATTTTTACGTTTTCAAGAAGGTGTTTTGGAAGTATAGACATAGTCCAACTATTCAGAGCCGGAGCAAAAGGTTTTTGATAATTAACCCTAATTGTGTAATCATCTATTATAGTAATGTTATCTATTATTCTGAAATCTGAATCGTAAGCAGTGGGGGTGCTGTCATCGATTATTGTTTCATAAGTAAATTTAACATCATCTGCATTAAATATTTTTCCGTCGTGCCATTTGACACCTTTTTTCAAATGAAACGTTATACTTTTTTTGTCATTAGATAATTCCCAGCTTTTTGCTAAATCTCCGGTGAGCTTAAGATTTTTGTCGTATTTGAGTAATCCGTTATAAATGTGGGACGCAATTTGGTGTGACACAGAATCTGTTGATAGAATTGGTATCAGGTTGCTGGCATCACCTATACTGCCCTCAAAGATTATATCCCCAAACGGTTTGTCCTGCTGTGAATCATCTGTATTACTATTAGACGTTTGTTTTGGTATGCTTTTATTCTCTGTCACGTTCTTATTTGCATTTTCACTTTCACCGTTTTTGTCCGTGCAGCCTATAACTGTTATTGTAGCTATGATTAAAATTAATATAAAATAATTTTTAGGTGTCATATTCTATCAATTACTTTCCAGCGGTACTTGGGGAGATTGTTGTTGTTGTTGTTCTGCCGGTGCCTGCTGTTGCATTCTGTTTAGTATAGAACTACCTTCTTTCTCTGTGGAAAGTATTGTTAATGATATTGACGTAAAAAAGAAAATTACCACAAGCACTGTGGTTATTTTGTTTATTACACTTGCCGGCGATCCGGGACCGAAAACATTACCGGCTCCCCCACCAAAGGCTTCGCTAAGACTTGTGCCCTTACCTGACTGTAACAAAACAGCCAATATGAGCAAAAAGCAAATAAAAACATGGATTCCCAGAATTACTGCGTACATTTATCACCTCTGTTTATAAACAATTTTTTATTATATCTGTAAATTTTTTGGACTGCAAACTTGCTCCACCAACCAGGGCACCATCGATATTTTTCATAGAAATAAGTTCTTTACTGTTTTCCGGTTTTACGCTTCCACCATAAATAATTCTTATGTTATCAGCAGAATCTGTTCCGTATTTTCTGTTTATAAAATCCCTGATTGCTTTGTGTACTTCTTCGGCGTCATTGCTACTGGCTGTTTTTCCTGTTCCTATTGCCCAGACAGGCTCATAAGCTATGATGACATTTAAAAGTTGCTTATCGGATATTCCCGCCAACGCTTTTCCAACCTGTGCAATCACTGTTTCTATATGGATTCCGGCTTCCCTTTCCTGCAAAGTTTCACCTACGCATGCAACTACATTAAAATTTTTGTTAACGCATGCAGTAAGTTTTTTGTTTACCATTTCATCTGTTTCACCGATTATATGCCTTCTTTCAGAATGGCCCAGCAGTGTGAAGCTGCATCCCACAGATGTAAGCATTTCTACAGAAATTTCTCCGGTGAAAGCGCCGCTTTCCTCAAAGTATACGTTCTGAGCGCCCAGCATTATGTTCGAATTTTGAGAATTTAAAATTTCTTTTACAGGATATAGGTTCGTAAAAGAAGGTATTAGAGCAACATCGATATTTTCGTTAATTGCTGAAGATTTGCTTATTGCTTTAGCGAGGTCCTTTGCCATAGAGGCATCAAGATTCATTTTCCAGTTACCGGCTATGAAAGGTTTTCTCATTTTTTATCATCCTCTGCAACTTTTATTTCTTTTGTTGGTTGTGAGTTTTTTCCCATCTCACAGGTTCCGTTAAAGATTACTCCATCTTCAATATTTAATGAGGGTGTCTTTATGGTTCCCACAACATTAGCTGGTTTATACAGCTCAACTTTTGATTTGGCAACAATTGTTCCTTCAAATTTACCTGAAATTTTAACAATACCAGCGTCAATGTCTGCTTTCACTTTCCCGGAATTTGCAACTACAAAGGTATCGTTTGTTTTAACATTTCCTTCAAAAGAACCGTCTATTCTTACCAATCCATCAAAAATCAGGCTACCGTTAAACGTTGTATTTTTCCCCAGGAAAGCATTTATAGTCCCATCATCACCTTTTGATTTTATCATTGTTCGCCCCTTAAATTATTGATTATTCTATCCAATTCTTCCTGGGTAGAATATTTTATTTCTATTGTGCCACCTTTTTTTCTGGTTTTAATTTCAACTCTGGTTTGTAATTGCTTTTCAAGTTCATTTTCTATACTTTGCAAAAAAACTGATTTTTCATTTTCTTTCTTTTCTTTAGTATTATTTTTTAACTTTTTTATCAAGTTCTCTGTTTGTCTTACATTTAATTTTTTTTGCAATATTTCTTTTAGTGCGGTTTTTATTTCTGCTGTTGTTTCAAGCCCTAACAAAGCGCGTGCATGACCTTCTGTAATCATAGATTTTTCCATTGCATCTATAACTTCGGAAGGCAGGGATAGCAGTCTTATATTGTTTGCCACCGCACTTCTGCTTTTACCTACAACGGCAGCTACCTGCTCCTGAGTATACCCATATTTCTCCATTAGACTTTTATAAGCTTTGGAAAGTTCAAGGGGGGTGAGATTTTCACGTTGGATATTTTCAATAATAGCAAGCTCTAATTTTTCCTGGTCATTTTTTAAGTCTTTCACTACCACAGGAACTTTCTTCAAACCTGCAAGTCCCGCAGCTCTCCATCGCCTTTCTCCGGCTATGATTATATATTTTTCATTATATTTGCTGACTATTAATGGTTGTATAACCCCTTTGCTCCGAATGGACTCCACCAAGTCATTTAACGAATCCTGATCAAAACTTTTTCTCGGTTGTTCCGGGTTCGGCTGAATGTCAGAAATATCCAATTCTGTTATTACCTTTGAAATTGATTCGTTTTTAGGAATAAGTGATTCTAAACCTCTTCCAAGAGGGCTTCTGTTTTTCATAATCTCTTAATAATCTCCCTAGCAAGTTCTATATAACTCTCAGAACCTTTTGATCGTATATCATAAGAGATAATAGGTTGTCCATAGCTTGGTGCTTCACTCAATCTTACATTTCTTGGGATAATTGTATTAAAAAGTTTTTCCCGAAAATATGAGCGAACCTGCCTATAAACCTCTTTTGACAAGTTGTTTCTGGGATCATACATGGTGAGAAGAATCCCTTCGATGTCCAGATCAGGGTTCAGGCTGTCCTTTATTAAATTTACAGTATTTATAAGCTGACCCAATCCTTCAAGAGCATAATATTCGCATTGTAAAGGTATTAAAACGGAATCTGCAGCAGTAAGGGAGTTTATAGTCAATAGACCAAGAGAAGGGGGGCAATCTATTACGATAATATCGTAATCTTTAGAAATTCTTGTTAGCGGAGTTTTTAGCCTAGTCTCTCTGGAAAGAACAGTTACCAGCTCAACTTCAGCAGCAGTTAAATCTATTCTGCTTGGTGCAATGAATAGCTGGTGAATGGTTGTTTCCGAAATGATACTTTCTATAGAAGTGTTACCAATAATAACATCGTAAATACTCGCCTTAAGTTCAGAAGGCTGAAGCCCCAGACCACTTGTTGCATTGGCCTGTGGATCCATATCTACGATAAGAACTTTAAGTTCAGCAAAAGACAGAGCTGCAGCCATGTTAACTGCAGTCGTGGTTTTACCTACGCCACCTTTTTGGTTTGCAATTGCTATAATTTTTCCCATAACCGAGTAAGTCTAATGAAATGCCGCCTAAAAATCAAGACTTTTAAATTTCGAGTTTTAAAAGTGATTGAGGATTTTGATGTGATTGGTGAGGGTAGTTATTGATATTTTTTACACATTTTTGCTATGCATTCTATATGGTAGGTTCCCGGAAACATATCCAGAATGAAGAATTTATCTATATTGTAATACTCACCGATTCTGTGGATATCACGGGACATTGTCATCGGATTGCAGGATACATAAATAAAGTTATCCGGCTTTTTTCGTTTTATAAATTCCGTTACGTTTTTTCCCATACCTTTTCTGCCCGGATTAGCGAGAATTGTGTCAAAAGGAACTGAAATTCTGAAAATATTTCTGTCCACATCTTCCCTATGAAAACGTGCGTTGGGAATATTGGCATTTTTTGCCAGTTTTACGGACTCCCCGGATATTTCATAAGCGTTGATTTGTTTTGCTTTTTCAGCTGCAGCCAGTGTTAAAAACCCTGACCCAGCATATAATTCCAATAAACGACTACCCTCAGGAATCATATCGGCAACTGTTTTTTGAAAATCATTCAGAAGAAATCTGTTGGATTGTGAAAAGCCGTCAAATCCCGTATAAAATGTTCCGAATGCGCTTTTTACGGGAATGTTTTCTGTGCCTTCTATTCCGTCCGGTGTTGAAATCCCGTCAAATATATTCAATAACTTTTCCCTGTTGGTGTCATTGAAATTACAATCCGTTTGCAGGAGTGCTTTGTTCTCCTCATTTTCAATTACATATATGTTCCCCTGTTCGCTTTTATCGGTATATCTTTTTAATGTGTTGATTTTATTCATTAGGGAAGTTTTCATTACAGGGCATTCTTCCACAGGAATTATTTCATGGCTTTTATGTCTGAGAAAACCGATTTCTCCGTTTTTCACTTTCATATTTACTCTGAATCTATAGTTCAAAGGTTCTTTTGAGAGAACACTGTCTATATTAAAATTTTCAAAATTTCTAAAAATATTCCTGATAATCTGCTCTTTTATCTTTATCTGTGATGCATGTTTTATATGTCCGAACAGGCACCCTCCGCACTCTCCTATATACCGGCAGTATTTTTCACCCCGATGGTGGGAATACTTGTTAATTTCCAGCAGTCTGCCGAAGGAGTATTTCTTTTTCTCCTCAATAATTTTTATGGTGACATTATCACCCTGAACGGTAAAGGGAACAAATACCGCTTTTCCTGATATTCTGCCGACACCGTAGCCTTCATAAGCTGTATCGATTATATCCAATGTATAAGTATTCATCATACTGTGTTCAGAAAAGCCCTGTCCCAGTCTTTGTTTACGGGATCAAAACCTTTTTCTCTTAATGATTTCACAAACTCGGCCACTGATCTTTTATCTTCCACTTCAAACTGTTCGCCCGTGTGCTTATTATTTTGGTAGCCTCCGGGCTCCGTTTTGGAACCGGCGCTCATCTGTGTTACGCCGAGCGGCAAAATATTATCCCTGAATTCAGCGGACTCCCTTGTGGAAATGACCAGCCCTGCGTCGTTTTTAAAAATTCTCAAAGCAAGCAGGCACTGAACCAGATTTTTATCGCTGATAATCTGGTGTGGAGTGAAATTACCTGCGGCTTTTCTGATTCTGGGAAATGATATTGTAAAATGTGTTTTCCAGTAATTCTTTATCAGATAATCTGCGTGCATTCCCACAAAGAATTCTTCTGTTCTGAAATCCTCCAGTCCCATCAGAGCACCTATCCCGACAGTTCTGATGCCGGCCTGAGCTCCTCTCTCCGGTGACTTTAGTCTCCATGAATAATCGCGTTTTTTGCCCGCTGGGTGTACCTGCGAATAGGTTTTTTCATTATACGTTTCCTGATAAATCGTTAGTCCGTCTACGCCTTCTTTATAAAGTTCATGATAATTTGTTTCGGACAAAGGATATATTTCAATGGAGATGGATGAAAAGTATTTTTTGCATATCCGAACGGCTTCTTTTAAATATTCCATATTCACAATCTTCGGGGATTCCCCGGAAACCAGAAGGATATGCTGTATCCCCTGAGAAGATATGATAGAGGCATCCTTTTCGATTTCATCAAAACTCAGTGTTTTACGCTCGATATCATTTTTTCTGTTGAAACCGCAGTAAACACATGAATTGGTGCATTCGTTTGAAAGATAAATAGGGGCGTAAAGTTTGATTGTTTTACCGAAACGCTGTCTGGTTATTTTACTTGCGGTCTCTGCCATCTCTTCAAGAAAATTTTCAGCCGCAGGGCTCAGCATCGTGGCAAAATCTTCAGGGGATTTATTACTTTTTGACAGGGCATTTATCACATGTTTGCTCTCTCTGGAATGGATAAAATCTTTAATTTGATCCCACGGATATTTTTCCTGCAAAATGTCGTAATAACTCAATATTTTCTCTCCTTTTTAATCTCTTAAAAAACCTGTAAGCGGACTTGATGCGGCAGCTTTGTTCTGTTCGGCGGGTTGACCCGCACTTATTGCCGTACACACTGCTTCAACGGCTGAGCCAAAAGCTTTTGCCATTTTCACCGGATCTTCTGCGGTGGCAATAGCTGTGTTCACCAGTACGGCGTCTGCGCCAAGTTCAAAAGCCTCACAGGCATGGCTGATTTTTCCTATACCTGCATCGACAACCACAGGTATTTGTGACTGCTCTATAATAATTTTAATATTTTCCACTGTTTTTAAGCCTTTATTACTGCCTATTGGTGCCCCGAGAGGCATAACGGTTACCGTTCCGATATCTTCGAGACGTTTTGCCAGTACCGGATCGGCATTAATATACGGCAGAACGTTGAATCCCTCTTTTACCAGAATTTCGGCAGCTTTGTATGTTTCCACTGGATCGGGGAGCAGATAATTGGGATCAGGTGTTACTTCCAGCTTGACCCAGGGTTCACAACCGGCTGCTCTTGCCAGCCTGCTCAATCTTACAGCTTCTTCGGCGTCTCTGGCTCCGGAGGTATTGGGCAGCAGAAGGTATTTATTGGTATCTATATGCGATAATATATTATCTTCCGGATTCTGAATATCAACGCGTCTTAATGCCACCGTTATAATTTCAGCGCCGCTTGCCTTCAATGCATCCTTCATGATTGTATTGGAAGGAAATTTTCCGGTACCTATCATCAATCTGCTCCGGAAAGTTCTGTCTGCTATCTGCAGCTTGTTTTGAAACATTTATCCTCCATTTTTATGTTAATGATTCAGGTTTTGTAATGATGCCGATGGTTAGTACCAGTCTTTTAGACTGGTAAATCTATATATTCGCCACAGGCGGATGCTACACAGTTTTTGTCACCTCAAGCGCAGCCGAGGAATCCCATTGTCAAATAACATCAGAGATTTCTCCACTACACTCCGTTCCGGTCGAAATGACATTTTTTTGTCACCTCGAGCGAAGTCGAGAGGTCTCTTTTTCCAAACAACGTCAGAGATTTCTCCGCTCCACCGAGCACATAAATGCT
>Ga0182237_100193_pt1 | contig 19698 bp, 17 predicted proteins | sample hydfratesGB_TF_B_FD_132457 | JGI IMG/M metagenome (GOLD analysis project Ga0182237, IMG submission 132457) | Subsurface microbial communities from deep shales in Ohio, USA - hydraulic fracturing test GB_TF_B | ecosystem: Environmental > Aquatic > Deep subsurface > Shale gas/oil reservoir >... | reverse complement strand
GGTTTTCATATGGTTAAGATGAACTGAGTTAGAGGTTTAAAAAACTATGATATAAGTTCAAGGATTAGGTTATTTTTTTAGCAATACACTTTGATCTCAACAAAGTGGACATAGTGTTGAGGTCGTGAGAAGTTATGTTTGGCAAGGTTTTGTGGGTTATAATGAGTGGTTTTTTAAGCATAAACTTGATGATTTGAGTTTGTATTTAAAAAACTATTTTTTTATGTAAATATAGTTTTTTATAAGGGAGAAAAGATGCTATTTAATTCAATTGAATTTCTAATATTCTTTGCTGTAGTAATTACAGCTTATTTTATTTTAAAAAGTAAACACAGATGGATATTATTATTGGCTGCTAGTTATTATTTTTATATGAGTTGGAATCCAGCTTATATAATATTAATCATTCTATCAACAATAGTTGACTATTTTGCAGGCTTGAAAATGGGTTCAACTGATGATAAATCAAAAAGAAAAAAATATTTATTTGGAAGTTTATTTATTAATTTAGGAATGTTATTTTTCTTCAAATACTATAATTTCTTTAATGAATCGTTTAAATATTTAACCAAAGAAGTAAGCATCTTACAATACGGGGGGGTTCTGCCCACCTTTGATTTGTTGCTGCCGGTAGGTATTTCTTTTTATACCTTCCAAACATTGAGTTATACTATTGATGTTTATCGTGGTGAGAAAGAACCTGAAAAACATTTTGGCATTTTTGCTCTTTATGTTTCATTTTTCCCACAATTAGTTGCTGGGCCTATTGAAAGATCAACTAGATTATTACCTCAATTTAAAGAAGAATATAAATTTGATTACATAAGAGTTACAGATGGCTTTAAATTAATGCTCTGGGGATTTTTTAAGAAAGTAGTTGTTGCTGATCGTCTAGCCATTTTTGTTAATGGTGTTTATAATGATGTGCAGGGTGTTGAAGGAATCCCTTTAATTTTAGCTACAATATTTTTTGCTTTTCAGATCTACTGTGACTTTTCTGGTTATTCTGATATAGCCATCGGTGCAGCCCAGGTGATGGGTTTTGATTTAATGGATAATTTTAAGCGTCCTTATTTTTCAAAGTCGATACCTGAGTTTTGGCGAAGGTGGCACATTTCACTTTCTACCTGGTTTAAGGATTATGTTTATATTCCTTTAGGTGGTAATAGAGTAAGTGAGGCTAGGTATTATGCAAATTTGTTTATTACATTTTTGATTAGTGGTTTATGGCATGGAGCAGCCTGGACTTTTGTTATCTGGGGAGCTTTACATGGCTTTTATCAGATTTTTAGTTTAATTACTAAAAAATATAGGATTAAAGTTATAGAGTCAATAGGACTTGTTAATCATCCAACTTTGAACAAATATTTACAAATAGCGATAACTTTTGTTTTGGTTGATTTTGCCTGGATTTTTTTTAGAGCGAATTCTTTAAATGATGCCTGGTATATTATCAATAATCTATTTGCTGGAATTGTTCATCAAATTAGTAGTGCGGGAATGTTAAGTGATTCTTTATCTGGTTTTGGCTTTAGTAAATACGAATTAGCAATAGCCGTTGGGTTTATTTTAATAATGGAAGCTATTCATTTGATACAAAGACATGGTAGTATTAGACACATGATGAGAGATAAACCAATTTGGTTTAGATGGGCTTTATATTATGTCTTAGTTTTTATGATTTTATCATTTGGAATATATGGGAAATCAGAATTTTTATATTTTCAATTTTAGTCAGGAGTTTAATTATAGATGAGAAGGTTTACAATAAAATTGATTTTATTTTTGCTACCTATATTGATTATTGTTGGATTAACTAATTATTCAATTGATCCAGCCCAATTATTTAATAATCATTATGAAAATGGTATGGTGAAGATAATTAATGATGGTTATAATGTGGCCAATACTGGTAATTATGATGAGCGTTTATTTCAAAAAGTATATATTAATAAATTATCCAAATCTAAAGATATTATAGTAATTGGCTCTAGTAGATCTATGCAGATTAGGAATGAGTTGTTTACTGATAGGTTCTTTAACAATAGTGTTTCTGGTGCTGTTATAGAAGATTATATTGCAATCACTCAGTTATATTCTCTAAATGGTAAGTTGCCTCAAAAAGTGATTTTAGGTGTTGATCCATGGGTGTTTAATGAAAATCATGGCCAAGAAAGATGGAAAAGCTATCAAGAATATTATCAAAGTTTTATGAAAGATAATAATATAATTAATGAAAAAATAAGGTTATTTTTTAGTAAATTTAGTTCCAATGCGAGCAAATTATTATCGGTTAAATATTTTCAGGGTTCGATTGAGTATTTTTTGTTTAGTGATAATAATTTCGATTATTTCCCTGCTAAAAAAGAAGAGATAACAAAAAGAACAAAACTGAATGATGGAAGTTTAGTTTATGATAGTGATTATAGAAATTCTACCAAAGAAGAAATTAATCAAAAGGCAAAAAAATATATTAATGGCTCTTTATATTCATTAAATGAATTTACTGAAATTGATAATTCATTTATAAATAAATTTAAAAATTTGATAAATTTTTATAAAAGCAAAAAAATTTCTGTTGTTATATTTTTGCCTCCTTATCATCCGATTGTTTATAACCATATTAAAAACAATAAAGAATATAAAATGGTTGACAAAGTTGAAATGTATTTAAATGATTATGCATCAGAAAACAACATTCAACTAATTGGGTCATATAATCCTAATCGCTTCAATTTGAATTCTATAGACTTTTATGATGGTATGCATCCTAAAGATAAGATAATGAAAAAAATTTTTAAATAAATGGAGGTTTAATTAAGTGGATTTAACAAATAAAAAGATTTTAGTAACAGGAGCTTCAGGTTTTATAGGTTCACATCTTACTGAAAAATTAGTAGAAATGGGATGTGAAGTAAAGGCTTTTGTTAAATATAATTTTCAGAACGACTGGGGATGGCTTGAACATTCTAAAGTGAAAGATGAAATCGAAATTTATACTGGAGATATTAGAGATTATGATGCTGTTTATGATGCTGCAAGTGATGTAGATGTGATTTTTCATTTAGCTGCCTTGATTGGTATTCCGTATTCTTATGTTTCTCCTTTAGCTTACATAAAAACAAATGTTGAGGGGACATATAATATACTGCAATCAGCCAGACAGCATAATTTAGATAGAGTTATAGTTACTTCGACAAGTGAAACTTATGGTTCAGCTCAATATGTACCTATTGATGAAGAACATCCGTTGGTAGGTCAATCTCCTTATTCGGCTTCCAAGATAAGTGCTGATCAGCTATCTATAAGCTATCATAGAAGTTTTGAGATGCCAGTAACAATAGCCCGTCCTTTTAATACATATGGTCCAAGGCAATCTGCTCGTGCAATTATCCCAACAATAATCACTCAAATTTTAAATGGACAAAAAGAAATTAAATTGGGTAATCTTTCTCCAACTAGAGATTTTAACTATGTAAAAGATACTGCAGCTGGTTTTATAGCACTGGCTAAGGCCGATAATACAATTGGAGAAATAACAAATATTGGTTCTAATTTTGAAATTAGCATGAGAGATACTGTTGATTTAATTGTTAAATTAACGGGAGAAAATGTTAAAATTGTGACAGATGAACAGCGGGTGAGACCCGATAAAAGCGAAGTTGATAGATTATATTGTGATAACAGTAAAATTAAAAAATTAACAGCATGGAAACCAGAATATACTTTAGAAGCTGGTTTAAAAGAAACTATTGATTGGTTTGCTGATAATATGAAATTCTATAAACCTGAAATATATAACGTTTAATAATATAATTATTAGTAGGTGATAAATATGGATAATATACCTTTATCGATCCCATTTTTAAATGGTAACGAATGGGAATATATAAAGGAGTGCCTTGATACTAATTGGGTATCTTCGGTCGGTAAATATGTAGAAAAATTTGAAGATGATATGGCGGATTATATTGGAACTGATTATGCAGTAGCAACTGTAAATGGTACAGCTGCTTTACATATGGCATTAAAAGTTTTAGGAGTTGAAGCTGGAGATAAAGTTTTAGTTCCTACATTAACTTTTATAGCTTCAGTTAATCCTATAAAATATTGTAATGCTGATCCTGTTTTTGTAGATTCTGAAAGAGAAACTTATAATATGAATCCAGAAAAATTGGAAGAAAAAATTAAAGCTTTAATTGCAGAGGGCAACAAACCCAAAGCTGCTGTTGTTGTCCATTTATACGGGCATCCAGCTAAGATGGATCAGATAATAGATATTTGTAGAAAATATGATATTAAAGTCATAGAAGATGCAACTGAATCTCTTGGTTCTGAGTATAAAGGGAAGAAAACAGGATCTATTGGAGATATTGGTTGCTTTTCTTTTAATGGAAACAAGTTGATAACCACTGGTGGTGGAGGTATGCTTGTTACGGATAATCAAGAATGGGCTGAAAAAGTTAAATATTTAACTACTCAGGCTAAAGATGATCCGGAACAGTTTATTCATCATGAAGTTGGGTATAATTATCGCCTTACAAATATTCAGGCTGCAATGGGTGTCGCTCAATTAGAACAAATAGATTCCTTTATTGATAATAAAAGAAAAATAGCAAATAAATATAATGAATTACTTTCAAATGTTGATGGTATAACTGTAACTCCAGATAAAGATTGGGCTTTTAATAACTTTTGGCTATATTCCATTTTAATTGATGAAAATAAATTTGGTATGAATTCGAAAGAATTATATAAAAAATTAAATGATGAAGGAATAATGTCTAGACCATTTTTTAAACCAATTCATACTATGCCAATGTATGAAAAATATAATAGTACAAATACAGATACTGCAGATGAACTATGGTGGAAAGGTATTAATTTACCCTGTAGTGTTAATTTAAGTCTTGATAAGGTTGAATATATTGCTAATAAGATTATAGAATTCAAAAATAATTAAACTCTTAATTAGCTTTGCTGGGAGGATATAATGATTGAAACTAAAAACATTAAAATTGGTAAAGTTAATCCTGTTTTTATTATAGCAGAAGCAGGTGTGAATCATAATGGCGATATCTCAAAGGCAAAAGGATTAATAGATGCTGCAGTTGAAGCAGGAGTTGATGCAGTTAAATTTCAGACTTTTAATACTGATAAACTTACTACTAAAAAGGCTCCTAAAGCTGATTATCAGAATGAAACAACTGATAAAAATGAAAGCCAATATGATATGTTAAAAAAATTAGAATTATCAAAAGAAGGACATATAATTCTAAAAGAATACTGTGAAAAGAAAAATATAAATTTTATGTCTACTCCGTTTTCTTTTGATACTGTTGACTTGTTAGAAGAAATTGGGATTGATGTATATAAAATAGGTTCAAGTGATACTAATAATTTACCCCTTTTAAAGTATATTGCTCAAAAAAATAAACCTATTATATTATCTACAGGTATGTCAACTTTAACTGAAGTGAGTGAAGCAGTTGACACTATTTTAAATGCAGGAAATGATAAATTAGTATTACTTCACTGTGTAAGTAATTATCCTGCAGAATATGAAAATGTAAATTTAAAAGCTATGGATACAATGAAAAACGCTTTTGATATTGAAACAGGATATTCAGATCATACTCTTGGAATTGAAGTGCCAATTGCAGCTGCAGCAAGAGGGGCAGCAGTCATTGAAAAACATTTCACTTTAGATAAAAATATGGAGGGTCCAGATCATAAAGCATCTTTAAATCCTAAAGAATTAAAAAATATGGTTCAGTCTATCCGGAATATCGAAAGTTCTTTGGGTAATGGCAAAAAAGAGCCAACGAAAAATGAAAAGAAAAATTTAAAAACAGTTAGAAAAAGTTTAGTAAGTAATAAAACTTTAGAAAAAGGTAGTAAAATTCAGATTGAGGATATAGATATAAAAAGACCAGGAATAGGTATTGAGCCTAAGTTTATGGATGTTATTAAGGATATGAAATTAATTAAAGATGTAAAAATAGATCAAATATTGACCTGGGAGGATTTTAAAATTGGATAAACGTAAAATTTGTGTAGTAACTGGTACAAGAGCTGATTATGGGCTGTTATACTGGCTTTTAAAAGAAATAGATAATGATGAGAATTTAGAACTTCAGTTAGTTGCCACTGCTATGCATTTATCTCCTGAATTTGGTCTTACATATAAAACTATTGAAGAAGATGGTTTTGAAATTACTGATAATGTTGAGTTGTTGCTTTCATCTGATAGCGAAATTGCTGTTAGTAAAGCGATTGGTCTAGGATGTATAAGTTTTGCAGAAACATTTCAGAAATTAAATCCTGATATGGTGTTAGTCCTTGGTGATAGGTTTGAAATATTCTCTGCAGCTTCTGCTGCTATGATCATGAAGATACCTCTAGTTCATCTTCATGGTGGAGAAACTACTCAGGGAGCAATTGATGAGGCTTTACGTCATTCAATAACTAAAATGGCTACTTATCATTTTCCAGCGACAGAAAAATATAAAAAAAGAATTATCCAGATGGGAGAACAATCCGAAAGAGTATTTAATTTTGGAATGGCAGGATTAGATAACATTTATAAGCTTGATTTATTGTCCAAAAAAGAACTTGAATCTTCTTTAGATTTTAAACTTGATCATAAAACTGCTCTGGTAACATATCATCCAGTCACTTTAGATGATAATTCAACAGAAGTAAATATTAATAATTTATTATCAGCGCTAGATCAATTTGAGTTAAATATTATTTTTACAAAATCAAATGCAGATACTGGTGGTAGGATTATTAATCAAAAGATTGCTGAATATGTAGAAATGAATTCTGATAAGAGTATTTTTGTTGATAGTTTAGGACAATTAAGATACTTATCTGCATTAAAACATTTTGATTTAATGATTGGAAATTCTTCAAGTGGTATAACAGAAGCACCCAGTTTTAAATTACCAGTGGTTAATATTGGGGATCGTCAAAAAGGTAGGGTTAAAGCCGAAAATATAATAGACACAAATAATAGCTTTTCTGAGATAACAAAATCTATAAAAGAAGCTCTTTCAACAGAGTTTAAACAGCAAATATCCAATTTGATTAACCCATATGATAAGTATCAGGATGGCAGGACTAGTGAAAAAATAAAAGATAAATTAAAAACAATACCACTAAATAATAATATATTAAAAAAAGAATTTAACGATATTGATTTTTAGATATCATTGGAAGGTGGTATTATAAATGAAAAAAATAGTATTGTTAGGAGCGGGAGGTCATGCTTCTGTTGTTTTAAATATTTTAAAACAGCATGATGATATTGATATTATAGGGTTTACAGATCTTAATTACCCAGTTCTTAAAAATTATAAAGGACATAGGATTTTAGGGACAGATGAAAAATTAAGTGAAATTTATAAAAATAAACAGGCAACTTATGCTTTTATATCTCTGGGTAGTACTGGTAATAATCAGCTTAGAAAAAAATTATTTAATATAATTATTGATTTGGGCTATAAAAGTATAAATATAATTGATCAAAATTCAGTGATTGCTAAAGATGTTAAATTAGGTACTGCTAACTTAATTTCTTCAGGAGTCAATATAAATCCAGATGTGGTTATTGGTAACAATAATATAATTAATACTGGGACTATAATTGAGCATGGATGTGAAATAGGTGATCATGTACATTTAGCACCTGGAAGTATACTAGCTGGAAATGTTAAAGTTGGTAATTTATCACATATAGGATTAGGAGCAAGAGTGATAGAAGGAATTAATATCGGGAAAAATTGTTTGATTGGTGCAGGAGCGGTTATTATTGAAGATGTTCCTGATAATTCTGTCGTTGTAGGAGTACCTGGAGAAATAATTAAAAAAAGGTGATATAATGAAGGAAGATATAAAAAAGATTTTGGTTAGTCCAGCATCTTCAATTAAAGAAACTCTTGAAATTATTGATAAGGGTGTTAAGCAAATTGCTCTTGTTGTTGATAAAAATAATAAACTGTTAGGAACTGTTACAGATGGTGATATTAGAAGAGCAATTTTAGATGGAAAAGATTTAGAGAGTTCAGTAGATACAGTAATGAATAAAAATTATACAGCATTATCTATTGATTCAAATAAAGAAGAACTTAAAAATACTTTTAAGAACAAAGAAATTAATCAGATTCCTCTTGTAGACAAAAATAATATTGTTCGAGATATTGTGTTAATAAATGATATTCTAAAAAATAAAAGTAAAAATAATTATGTAGTTTTGATGGCAGGTGGCTTAGGGACACGTTTAAGACCTTTAACAGAAGATATACCTAAACCATTGTTGCCTGTCGGAGATAAGCCAATATTAGAAACTATTATTGAGCAGTTTATATCTTTTGGATTTAATAATTTTATTATTACTGTAAACTATAAGGCTGATAAAATAAGAGATTATTTTGGTAATGGTGAAAAATATAATGCTAATATTACTTACATTGAAGAAGAAAAACGGTTAGGAACAGCTGGAGCACTTAGTTTAATTGAACAGAAAATTGATGAGCCTTTTTTCTTGATGAATTCTGACTTATTAACTAAATTAAATTTTGATAGTATGTTAAGATATCATTTAAATAAGGATAACACCTTAACTATTGCATCAAGAGAATACAAATATGAAGTTCCTTATGGAGTTCTAGGAGTTGAAAATGAAAAAGTAACCTCACTTGAGGAAAAACCGGATCATAAATTTTTTGTTAGTGCAGGGGCTTATATTCTAAATCCAGAATTATTAACTAGAATCCCTGGAGATGAATATTATGATATAACAGAACTAATTGATGTTTTATTAAGCGAAAATAAAGATGTTGGAACTTTTCCAATTCATGAATACTGGCTTGATATAGGACAACATGAAGATTATAAGCAGGCCAAAGATGAATACTGGAGTGAATTTAAATAATTAATGAGGTTGATATATAGTGGATGATAAAATTTTGGCCATAATTCCTGCAAGAAGTGGTTCTAAAGGATTAAAGGATAAAAACATTAAAAAGCTTAATGGTAAACCTATGATAAGTTATACTATTGAAGCTGCTTTAAAAAGTGAAATTTTTTCTAATATTATTGTTTCAACTGACTCACAAATATATGCTGAAATTGCTAAAAAAAATGGTGCTGAAATTCCTTTTATTAGACCGGAAAAACTATCGACTGATGAATCTACAACTACTGAGGTTATACTACATGCTATATCTGAAATGGAAAAAAGAAATGGTAAGTATGACTACTTCATGTTATTGCAACCCACTTCACCACTTCGAACTTCAGGAAATATTAAACAAGCTTATTCTTTATTAAAAGAAAAAAATGCTAATTCAGTAGTAAGTGTTTGCGAAACAGATCATAGTCCATTATGGAGCAATACTTTGGATGAATCATTATCTTTAGATAATTTTATTGATGCAAGAAAGAATACAAGGAGGCAGGAATTGCCAACTTATTATAGGTTAAATGGAGCTATTTATTTGGCTAAGGTAAGTTATTATAAAGAGTTTAATTATTTATATAAATATAATTCATATGCATATATTATGAATAAAAGAGAGTCGATTGATGTGGATGATATAATAGACTTTAAATTAGCAGAAGTTTTAATGGAAGAAAATATAGAGTAATGGAGTCTTAATTCTTAATGAACATTATAAAAACTACAAAAAATTATGTAAAAAAAATTATAGGTAAAGAAAGTTTTGAATTCATAAATCATGCGAAAAATTATATGACTGCGACTTTTTTTACTAAAGCTATTGGGTTTATATCTGTTCCAATCTTCACTAGATTAATGACACCAGAAGAATATGGGGTATTAGCTATTTTCACTTCCTTAATAGCTATATCAACTATATTAATGGGACTAAATTTCCATGGATCTGTAATGCGGTATTATCATGAAGAAGAAAAGAATTTTGGAGAATTTATAAGTAGTAATATTTTGTTCTTATTTTTATTTAACATATTTTCTATTTATTTTATTAATTTATTTAAATATAAAATTGCTAGTTTTATTGGCGTAGAATTAAGAGTTTTAATAATTGCTGTAGCTGTTTCTGTTTTTAATATACCGATAAAAATTTTATTAGCATATTTGCAGACTAGTAAGCAAAGTATGAAATATTCTGTTATATCAGTGAGTAAAAGTATAATAATGATTATTATATCAGTTATATGGGTTTATTTATTAAATGATAGACGTTATTTAGGTAGAATGTATGGTCAATTAACTATATATGCTATTTTATTTTTCTTAACAATTATTTATTTTGTGAAATTAGGAAAACCTAAATTTAAAAAAAAATATGTTAAATACTCTTTAATTTATAGTATTCCTTTAATGCCTCATGCATTATCTGGTTTTATATTATCTTATTTTGATCGTATTGCTATAAATCAATTAACAGGTTCTTTAAATACTGGTTTATATTCTTTTGCCTATAATGTTGGTATGATTATGAATGTAGTAGTAATGGCAATGAATAAAGCTTGGGTTCCAATATTTTATGAAAAATTAAAAAATAGTGATTATATAATAATAAATAAAATGGCTTCAAATTATGCAAAATATATCTTTTTGGCTGCCGCTTCTCTTATATTATTTTCTAAAGAATTAGTCATGATTTTAGCTGATAAGGAATATTATAGTGCTTTAGAATTGCTACCAATAATTATATTAAGTTATGTTTTTGTGTTTTTATATACTATTTTTGCTAATTATTCTTTTTATAAGAAAAAAACTGGATTAATTTCTTTAGCTACATTATTAGCAGGAATTATTAATATTGGTTTAAACTATTGGTTAATACCAGAGTTTGGGTATATTGCAGCTGCATATACAACTTTGTTTTCCTATGTATTATTATTTATTTTTCATTATATTAATGCTAAATTTATTATGAAAAAAAATATAATTAATTTTAAAAACATATTCTTGGATTTATTAATGGTTTTAGTTTTATTGTTTGTATATTTAATTTTATTTAGTGTTTTATCTAATTTTTTAATATTATTTTTTGTCAAGATTGTTATAATGAGTTTTATCTTCTTTTTTCTTTTTAAATTCTAGTAAGAATTAGTTGACTAAAAAATATTATCAGGAATAATAAGGAGAAAACATATGTTTGGCTTAAAAAAATTTTTGAAATATAATATACTAAGAAGATTTTTCACTTGGAGAGTTACGAAAAAAGCAGCTAAGGTTGGAAAGAGTTTGAAAGTGAATAAAAAGTCTAGTGTATCTAAAAATACTTTTTTAGGGAATAATGTTAATTTTAATGGATTATCTATTTCTGGTAATGGTAAAGTGATTATTGGTGATAATTTTCATTCAGGAAAAAACTGTTTATTTATAACTCAACTTCATAATTATGATAATGGAAAAACTATACCTTATGATGATACATATATTACAAAAGATATTGAAATAGAGGATAATGTTTGGTTGGGAAGTAGAGTTATTATTCTCGGGGGAGTAGAAATTGGTGAGGGAGCGATTATTCAAGCTGGTAGTGTAGTAGTAAATGATATTCCTAAATATTCAATTGCTGGAGGTCATCCAGCAAAAGTATTTAAACATAGAGATATAGAACATTATAAAAAATTGAAGGCTGAAAATAAATTTTATTAATAATTTATCGAGGTGGAAAAAATTAATTTATTTACTGTGTTAAAAAAATATATTCAATTAATTAATGGGAATAAAAACAAATTATTTTCATTAACTGTAGAAGAACAGAAAGAAATTTTAAATAAATTTCCAGAACCTAAAGATGACATTGAAAGAAGTTATTTTCAATATCTTTGTCAGATGGAATATAATGGGAAAATAAAAGTGTTTTTATTGAATTTTTCATCCATATTTATGATTGGGTTTTATCTAATATATTTGTCTATTTTTAGAAATATCGTAAAAACAGAAAATGATGAAGCTGTTTTTTTTGTTAATGAACTTCCAAAAAATATACTTCCCAGTTCTTTAAAAGAAAAATACTTTTCGATAAAATACAGTAATTATGGGAATAAATACCATATAAATTTTAAAGATATTAAATTCATTTATAATATTTTTAAAAGATATCCCTTATCATGGTTCTTTATTTTTAAGATTTTATATAAAATTTCTATTTATAGTAGTGAAATTAATAATAATAATATATCTGCCGTGATCACATATGCAGAATTCTCTTATACTTCTTCAATTTTAACAAAATATTGTGAAATGTATAAAGTGAAGCATATTAATATTATGCATGGAGAGAAATTGTTTTTTATAAGAGATTCATTTTTCAGATTTCATGAATTTTATATTTGGAATAATTATTATGAAAAATTATTTAAAGAGTTAAAAGCATTTCCAGATCAATTTATAGTGGAAGTTCCACCATCTTTAAAAATAGAAGAAAATTATAAAATTGATCAAAAGATTGATTATACTTATTATCTTGGAGCAGAAAATAAAGAGGAACTATTAGTTGTTTATAAATATTTAAAAAAATTAAAAAATCAGGGATATATTGTTTCTTTAAGACCACATCCTAGATATAGTAATATTAGTATTATTAAGTCTATATTCAAAAATGTTATAGTAGAGGATCCTAAGTTAATAGAGATAGAAAAATCTATTATGAGGACTAAAAATGCTATATCATTATATTCTTCAGTTTTGAATCAGGCTTATTATAATAATATAAATATAATAATAGATGATTTAACAAATATTAAGAAATACAAGGCATTAAAAAGCCTTAAATATATTATGTTAGAAAAAGATCACACTCTATTATCGGAAATATCATAATTTTTTAAAAATGGAGTTATTTATATGAAAATAAATCTTAAATTTAAAAATAATTTTTTGAAAATTACTAAAACAACAATTAGTGATATAATTTTCGCGAATTTTGTGTTAGTTGATCTATTAAGATTTTTTACAATTATACCTTTGACTTTAGGAAACCTTTTATATCTTATTTTAGGAGTTATATCCATCTTGTATACAATTATTATAAAGGGTTTTAAACAGATGAATGTGGAATATTTATTTTTATTAATATATTCTTTTTTCGGAGTTTTAGGTTTTATTTATAATAGAAATATGGATTTTATAGAAATTTTATGGCCATTTGCTTTTTTAGGTTTGGCAATTTTATTTTTGAACTTTAATATTTCAAAAAAACTTACGAAATATACTTATTATTTTGTAAGTTTTTTATTTATAATTAAAATTATATTATCAAAAAATGTAAATGATTTGAATATTGTTGCTAGTAGAAATTCTATTAATTTGGTTTTATTAATATACTTCTCTTTATATGTTATTTCAAGAAATAATAAAAATAAAGAAGGATATTTGTTCCCAATATTATTAGGTTTTATTGTTTCGGTATTATCAATTGGTAGAAGTGGTGTTCTTACATTTGGGTTATTATTATTTATGTACATTATTTACTCTAATAATAATATATCTTCATTAAGAAAATTATTTTTTATTATTATTAAATTAGTTTTAGTTAGTATATTTTTATTTATAACTTATGAAATATTTGAAATATATATTTTAAAAGCAGTAAATAATTTTTTGCAAAGAGGATTTGATTCTATTCGTACAATTATATGGTATGAATATATAATGATATCAATATCTAATATTAAAAATTTTCTTTTTGGGTCTCCAATTAGAGGAACAAGTTTGCTAAATCAGTTTAGCCATAATTTACATAATTCTTTTTTAATGTTGCATGCGAAATATGGAATATTTATTTTATTTTTAATTTTGTTAATGATATTAAATACTTATAGATTTCTCTTTCGAAAAAGGAATTATATGCTTATTATTTTATTTATTGTAATACTTTTCCGAATGCAATTTGATTATACAAATTTTAATGCACAATTAGATATAGTATTTTATTATTATCTTTTTATACCTTTTAAAAAAAATAGTGTCAATTCTTTATATTAAATTATGGAAGGTTGGGATTATGAGAATTAACATATTATTACTTAATCATCACGCCAGCGCACCTGATGTTGGTGGTGGAGGAAGACATTTTGAATTAGCAGAGCAGCTTTCAGAAGAAGGTCATCATGTTAGTGTAATGGCCTCATCATATGACACAAGAAATAAAAATTATTACTTTCAAGATGAAGTAAATAAAAAGAAATTTAATGATAAATTTGAATTTATAAGATTTAAAACAAAACCTGCCTATAAGGGTACATTGGGGAGATTTTTAAATTATCAAGATTATAAAAGAAAAACTGCTAATTATAGAGATTTTCAGGAAGAACCAGATGTAGTAATTGCTTCTTCAGTTCATCCCTTCGCCTGGATGAGTGGGTATAAATTAAGTAAAAAATATAATGCAAAATTTATTGTTGAAGTTAGAGACCTTTGGCCTTTGAGTATGTATGAAGACTTTAGTGGATTATTACGGAAAATAATATTTACATATTTTGAATCAATAGAAAAAAAGTATTATTCTCTTGCTGATGCAATTATAACTACTGCCCCTTTTGCTGATGAGTATATGGAAGAAAAATATAATACTAATCGGGATAAGGTGTTTCATATTCCACATGGGTTGGATTTAGAAAGATTTGATAAAAATAAAAAGATGAATGATGAAATACTATCTGATCGTTTAAATAACATATTGGATACTAATTTTTGTATTACTTATACAGGAGCACTATCTAAAAGTGAAGGTTTACCTACCTTTGTTAAAGCAGCTAAACATTTAAGAGACATAGATGACTTTAAGTTTGTGATAGTTGGTGGCGGGGGAGAAAAAGAAAAATTAGAAAATATTATTGAGAGTGAAGAACTTGATAATGTAGTTATGATTGATAAACAACCTCGTAATTATATTCCTTTAATTTTAAAAAAATCAGATATTTTATTTTGTGGCCTAATGGACCGCAAAGCCTTTGAATATGGTATAAGCAAAAATAAATTTTATGATTATATGGCAGCTGAAAAGCCTATTGTTTTTGCATCTAATGTGAGAGGAAGCTTAATAACAAAGGCTAAAGCAGGTATTACTATTGAACCTCATAAGCCTAGGAAACTTGCTGAGACTATTAGAAATTTGTATCAGAATATTGATAAAGAGGGTCGACAATATGCTGAAAATGGCAGAGAGTATGTAGAAAAATATCATACAACAGAGAAAATTGCTGCTGACTTTTTGGAAGCAATAAATTATACATTATCTAAATAATTGGAGTTGATAAAATGACAAAAGAAAAAATATGCTGTGTTGGACTTGGATATATAGGTCTACCAACTGCAACTATGTTTGCTGTAAATGGTCACGAGGTAGTTGGAGTAGATGTGCAGGATCATGTGATAGATACAATTAATGATGGCGATATTCATATAGAAGAACCCGGTTTAAAAGAAATGGTTAAAGGTGCAGTAATGGAAGGTAATTTATGTGCTTCTTTAGAACCGGTAGAAGCAGATGTATTTATTATTGCAGTACCTACACCGTTAACCGAAAATAAAACTGCCAACTTAGAATATGTTAAAGATGCAACTGAAAGTATCTTGCCCTATCTTAAAAAAGATAATTTAGTTATAATAGAATCTACAATAGCACCTAGAACTACAGAAGATTTGGTTTTACCTATCTTAGAAAAATCTAATCTAGAATTAGGAGAAGAACTTTTTGTAGCACACTGCCCGGAAAGAGTGTTACCAGGTCAGATTATTCAGGAACTGGTAAATAACAACCGGATTATTGGTGGAATTAATGAAAAATCAGCTTTAAAAGCAAGAAGAATTTATAAAAGCTTTGTTCAGGCTAATATGTACATAACAGATGCAACAACAGCTGAAATGGTTAAATTGATGGAAAATACATATCGTGATGTAAATATTGCTCTGGCAAATGAACTTGCTAAAGTCTCAGAAGAAAATAAAATTGATATCTGGGAAGCAATAGCTCTGGCAAATAAACACCCAAGAGTAAATGTACATCTACCAGGACCTGGTGTTGGAGGTCACTGTCTGGCAGTTGATCCCTGGTTTATCGTAGAAAGTGCACCAGAGAAGGCAAAAATGATTGAATTATCCAGAAATATCAATGACAGTATGCCGGAATTTGTAGTAAGAAATGTTAAAGAATTATTATTTGGTATTGGTGATCCTAAAATCTCTATTTTTGGCATAACCTATAAAGGTAATGTAGATGATTTAAGGGAAAGTCCGGTACTTGAGATAATAGAAATACTTGAGTCAGAAAATATTGACTTAGGTATTTATGATCCTCATATTTCGGAACCTCAAAAAAGTGAATATGGATTAAATGAATTAGAAGAATCAGTTTCAGGTTCAGATATCATTATCATCGGAGCCGATCATAATGAATTTGAAGATATAGATCCAGAAATGCTTGCTCCAAAAATGAGAAATACCAAAGTTTATGATACTAAAAATATCTTAGATAAAGAAAAATGGGAAAAAGCAGGTTTTAAAGTTATCAAAATTGGAGATTATTCTGACTATGCCTGGCATAAAGAATATGGAGTAGATGAACTAGATAAATAAATATTCGCTATTGTAATGGAGGTTAATAATGATTAAAGTAATGACTGTTTTCGGCACCAGACCAGAAGCAATAAAAATGGCACCAGTAGTTAAAGCCTTAGAAAAAGAAGAAAATATAGAAACAATTGTAACAGTTACTGCACAGCACAGAGAAATGCTGGATCAGGTTTTAGAATTATTTGAGATTACACCTGATTATGATTTAGATATTATGAAAGACAAACAGACTTTAAGTGGAGTAACTGCCAGAGTCTTAATGGGGATTAAAGAAGTATATGAAAAAGAAAAACCAGATCTAGTATTAGTTCATGGAGATACTTCCACTACCTTTGTTTCCTCTCTGGGAGCCTTATATCAGCAGATAAAGGTGGGTCATGTTGAAGCAGGTCTTAGAACCCATAACAAATATTCCCCCTTTCCTGAGGAGATGAACAGGCATCTCACCGGGGTTATTGCCGATCTACACTTTGCTCCCACTGAGTTTGCAAAAGAAAATCTTTTAAAAGAGAATGTTGATTTAGAAAAAATAACTGTGACAGGTAATACAGTTATTGATGCTTTGTTAGATGTAGTAGATGATAATTATCAGTTTGAAGATGAATTATTAAAAAGCATTGATTTTGCAAGCAAAAAAATTATCTTATTAACAGCTCACCGCAGAGAAAATCTGGGTAAGCCTATGGAAAATATATTTGATGCGATCAATGATGTTTTAAAAGAAAATGATGAAGCAGAAGTTGTTTTTCCAGTTCACTTAAATCCGGTAATCAGGGAACTGGCTGCTGAAAAGTTTGAAGATGCAGCTCGAGTACATTTAATTGACCCTCTGGATTACGAGCCTTTCATTAATCTGATGAATAAATCATATTTAATCTTAACAGATTCAGGTGGAATCCAGGAAGAAGCACCTTCATTAGGTAAACCTGTATTAGTTCTAAGAGATACCACCGAAAGACCAGAAGCCGTTAAAGCTGGAACTGTAAAAAAAGTGGGTACAGATAAGGAAGCTATCTACAACACAGCCAATGAATTGTTAAATGAAGACCAGGCTTATATTAAAATGTCACAGGCTTCTAATCCTTATGGTGATGGTCAGGCAAGTGATAGAATTGTAAAAAGAATATTAAGGGATTTTAATAACAGGGAAAAAAATAATGAAGTCTAAATTAAAGCTTTATTATAATACAATTAAATATATGCGCAAAGATCAATTATTTTTTAGACTTAAATTTCGGTCTAAAAAATTTTTTTATCAAAAATTTAATAATCTCACTGAAAAAAAATATAAAAATAAAAGTAAAAAGATACTGCTTGATGCAAAAATCAGTGATAAAAATTTTAATACAGAAATATTATTAAAAAATGAGAGCAGTCAAATTGATCAAGAAGTGCTTGCTGATTTAATGCAGAATAAATTTTCTTTTTTGAACTCTACAAAAGAGTTTGATTCAAAAATCAACTGGAATGATCAAAAAGTTAGCCAGCTCTGGAACTATAATCTGCATTATTTTGATTATCTGATTAACTTAGCTTTAGCTTCTGAACTAAAAGGTGATAAAAAGTACTACAATAAGTATCAAGAAATTATAAGAAGCTGGATTGATAATAATCCTATAGGAATTGGAGATGCCTGGCATCCTTATACAGTTTCTTTAAGGTTAATTAACTGGATAAAATCCTATTATTATTTTAAAAATCAATTAGATTCTGATCCGGAATTTAAACAGAAATTTCTTAAATATATAGTAATTCAGGCTCTTTACATAAAAAGGAACCTGGAATTTGATGTTAGAGGTAATCATCTATTAGAAAATATTAGAGCCTTAGCTGCAGCTTCAATTTTTTTAGATAAAAAAAGCTGGCTTGATCAGGTATTGGAGCTGCTTGAGGAGCAGTTAGATGAACAGATATTAAAAGATGGGGGACATTTTGAGCGCTCTCCAATGTACCATTCAATTGTCTTATATGATCTCTTAGAAATATCATTCTGGTTAAATAATCATGATGTTAATTATAACGAATTACTTGATAATAAAATAATTCAGATGCTTGAATTTCTAGAAAATATTCTTCATCCAGATAAGAAAATACCTTTATTTAATGATTCTACTTTTGATATAGCTAAAGAGCCTAAATCACTATTTAAAATAGCTGTTAATTTAGGATATGAGTTTGAGCTAAAATCAGAAAATAAGTTTAGTGACTCCGGATATTTTATTATGAAAAATAAGCAAAATGACTTTCTGATTATAGATTGCGGTAAAGTATGTCCTGAATATCTGCCTGCTCACGGGCACAATGATCTATTAAGTTATGAATTATCTTTAAATGGCAAAAGAGTAATTGTAGATACCGGTGTTTATGAATACACTAAGGGTAAATGGAGAGAATATAATAGAAGTACAAGAGCCCACAATACTGCTCAGATAGATAAAGTCGAGCAATCTCAGATGTGGGGTAATTTTAGAATTGCTGAAAGAGCTAAAATTACTGATTGCAGCTTAAAAAATTGTGGAGATTATAAATATTTTACTGGGAGATACAATAACTTCAATAAAACTTACAGCCACCAGAGATATTTTATTAATCTAAAATCTGAACTTTATTTAATTATTGATAAAGTTAAAAGCAATAAACCAAAAAATGCTAAAAGCTTTATTCATTTTGATAGTGAATTTAAATTAATAGAAGAAAATAATTTATTTCAACTTACAGATGGGAAAAATAATTCATTTAGATTATTACCATTTAACACTGATAATACAGAAATCTATTTTGGAGAAAAAGATCAGCTGCAGGGATGGTATTCACCTGAGTTTGGTAAAAAATATAAAAATTATGTTTTAGAACTGCAGAGTGATAATAAAAAAGAGCATATTTTTGGCTATTTTATTTATCCTGATAGTTCAAAAGTAAAGCTTGAAAATATAAACTTTGAATCTAAGAATTTTACAATTATTTTTAATTACAATAATCAAGAATATTACCTAAAAGAAGAAAATAATAAAATTGACCTGAAGGAGGCAAAAAAGTGAAAATTGGATTTTTAACACATTACTTTCCTCCAGAAATTGGAGCTCCTTCTGCTAGAATATATGAGATGGCGAAAAATT
>Ga0182237_100192_pt1 | contig 19990 bp, 20 predicted proteins | sample hydfratesGB_TF_B_FD_132457 | JGI IMG/M metagenome (GOLD analysis project Ga0182237, IMG submission 132457) | Subsurface microbial communities from deep shales in Ohio, USA - hydraulic fracturing test GB_TF_B | ecosystem: Environmental > Aquatic > Deep subsurface > Shale gas/oil reservoir >... | reverse complement strand
GAAATAAATAATTGACTTCGTCTAGCACCAGTCGTTTAGACTGGTAAATATGTTGTTAAACATCCAATTTAGCAACTTTAGTTGCTGCTACAGCATGACTAAATAGAGTTGTGCAAAGGTCTCGAGATGTGAAATGGTTGAGGGAGTTTGTGGTTATTGATTGTTATTCGTAGTGTATTCATGGTTATTTGATTTGTATATTTAGATTTTTCTTTTTATCGTGTCAATGAAGTTTTTCAGTTTATAGGGCAGGGCAGGGGTGACAACTATCAAATGTCATCGTATATTAAGAAAGTAGGAAAAATTGTTTAACAGGGTATTAAAAAGTTGTATAAGGTTCCAGAGCACTGAAGGTGATAAAGGACAATATTGTCATTGGTTCTAAGAAACCGTTCGAGATGTTGTCCCCACCTTCAGCTTTCCGAAACCTGAACGGAACATTAGGCATAAAGCCTGCATGTGTTGCGATGATAGCGTATAGGAAAGCAAAGCTCAAGTAAAAAATTAATAGCAGTGGCGATTAAGTTAATAAGGCAGGTATTTGGTGTATTGAAAAGTGGCAAACCGTATGATCCGGATCATGAAAAAAAGTTAACTTTGGATGGAAAAAATGCTTGACTTTTAACACGGAACATCTCGAGCAAAACGGAGCGCAGTCGAGAGATCTCATGCGTTGTTTGCAAAAGAGACCTCTCGACTTCGCTCGAGGTGACAGAAAACATTGTCATTTCGACCGGAACGGAGTGGAGCGGAGAAATCTGTATCGTTGTTTGGCAAGCAGTAGAGGCACTAACTGAGTTTATCAATAACAAATAACCAATACACCAATACACTACTCAACCACTCAACCAATACACCATTCAACCAGTTTCTCCCTAAAACCCATAACCCATAACCCATAACCTAACAACCAGTCTTCCCCACTTCACTTACTACCTCTTAAATCAACTTGGTTTTCAGAAGCTGGGCATTTATTGCAACAATGACTGTACTAAGACTCATAAGTACAGCGCCCACAGCAGGACTGATAAGTATGCCGGCACTTATCAAAACACCAGCTGCCAGGGGTATTGCAACAACATTGTATCCGGTTGCCCATATGAAATTCTGAATTATCTTTTTATAGGTTTCCCTGCCGAAAATTATCAGTGAAGCTATATCTTTTGGATTGCTGTTTACAAGGATAATGTCTGCCGTTTCAGCAGCAATATCCGTGCCTGATCCTACAGCTATACCCACATCTGCAGCAGCCAGAGCGGGAGAATCGTTTATGCCGTCACCCGTCATAGCCACAAATTCTCCATTTTTTTGAAATTCTTTTATTTTTTTAAGCTTCTCATCAGGCAAAACTCCTGCGTAGTAACCGTCCAACCCCAGCTCACCGGCTACATTCTTAGCAACATCTTCATTATCACCAGTTATCATGAATGTTTTGATTCCGGATTTTTTCAGAATTTCTATCGCTTCATACGATTCAGGTCTTATTTCATCCGCCATTGTTATAAAACCTGCCAATTCACCGTTTACAAGAATATACATAAGAGTCTGCCCGGAAGCGGTATCTAAATTGTCAGGGATTGAAATATTGTTTTCCTTCAGATAGCCGGGGCTCACAACTTTTACCTTTTTTCCGTTTAAATCTGCCTGTATCCCCTTGCCGGTAATTGCTTCAAAATTATCAACTTCGTATAAATCTATCTTTTCTTTGTTTATTTTTTCCATTATTCCGGCTGCCAGTGGATGTTCTGATTTTGCTTCCAGACTTCCGGCAAGCTTCAGTATTTCTTTATCATTATATTTGCTGTTTACTGAACCGTATTTTGACACGCCGAAATTTCCTTTGGTAAGTGTACCTGTTTTGTCAAAAACAACCATGGAGATTTTGCGCGCGTTTTCAAAAGCCGTCCTGTTTCTTATTAATAATCCGTTTTGCGCTGAAACGGATGTTGAGATTGCAACCACAAGGGGTACCGCCAGCCCCAGAGCATGAGGGCAGGTTATAACCATAACAGTTGCCATGCGCTCCAGAGCAAAAACAAACGTTTCTCCCGCCAAAAGCCAGCTTAGAAGTGTAATAAAACCGATACTGAGTGCTGTAACGGTAAGGTAGAATGCCAGCCTGTCTGCAAGGTTCTGTGTTTTGGATTTTTCGCTCTGTGCACCTTTTACCATTTCTATAACTTTGCTCAGATAAGCATCCGCTCCCACCTGTTTTACTTTGATTGTGAGAGATCCGTTACCGTTTATAGTCCCGCCTATAACGCCGTCATCCGCCGATTTCTTAACGGGTCTTGATTCCCCGGTCACCATTGATTCGTTAACGGAGCTTTCACCTTCTGTTACTTCACCATCAACAGGGATTTTTTCTCCGGGCTGAACCAGTACCAGATCATTTTTTTCCAGATTTTCAACTTTTATATCTTCAGTCTTGCCGTTTTTTAAAAGATGAGCTTCAGAGGGGAGCATTTCTACGAGCTTCTGAAGGGCACCGGAAGCACTAAGAACCGATTTCATTTCAATCCAGTGTCCAAGCAGCATAATATCTATAAGTGTAGCCAGCTCCCAGAAAAATGTGCTCCCCTTTACACCGAAAGTTGTCGCCGAACTGTAAAGCCACGCTACCGAAATGGCTACAGCAATCAGAGTCATCATTCCGGGCTGTTTCTTCTTCAGCTCATCAATTAAACCGGTAAGGAAAGGCCAGCCGCCGTAAAAAAATATGACGGTTGAAAAAGCAAAAAGCAGATAGTTGCTGAATCCGAAGTAGAACTCATACCCGAATATCCCCTGAACGGTGGGCGAAAGAATAAGTATTGGTATTGTAAGAATAAGTGAAATAAAAAAACGTTTTTTGAAATCTCTGATCATTCCCTCATGATGTGAAGCATGGTCATGGTTTGTGTGCTCATTATTGTGTTTCATTATCAACCCCTTTTTTTAATGTATAATGCTGCATAAAACTATATGATATGCCTGAAAAATATATGTTCAAGTTTTTACTAATAAAGTAAAATTAATTGACAAGCAGAGGTATCATGATTAAAGTTTAATTATAAAAAGTAGTTTCGGAGGTCAAAAATGAGAAATATCATATCTGTTTCAGCAATTATCGGAATTTTTATTTTAGCAGTCACATCAACCTCTTTTTCCGCTTCTCTGTTTCAGCAAAAGTGCGCAGGTTGTCACGGAAGTACAGGCGATAAGCATGCACTGGGGACACCTGCCATTTTAAAAGGGCAGAGTAAGGAAGATATCATCAAAAAGCTTAACGGTTACAAAGAAGGAACATACGGCGGTTCTAAAAAGAATATTATGCAGTCTCAGGTTAACTCCCTGAGTGAAGAGCAGATTGAAGAACTTGCTGAAGAGATATCCAGTTTTTAATGAAAAAAAGAATATTTTTAACCTTATTGTCTTTACTGCTCGTTTCAGCTGCTTTCGGCGCTGATAAAGGCAGTAATAAAACAAGACCCCCTGAGAGTGAAGTGGGAGTTGAAGAAAAACTGGGAAATATAATACCGGAAGGAATATATTTTTATAATTCCAAAGGTGAAAAAGTTGAAATTAAGGAACTCGTTTCCCAAAAACCTACTATAATAGCTCCCGTTTACTATACATGTACCAATGTCTGCAACATACTGCAAAGTCAACTGACCAATATACTTCCTCAGGTTAAGCTGGAGCCCGGCAAGGATTATCAGGTTTTATCCGTAAGCTTTGACAGCACAGAGACACCTGCATTAGCTGCAAATGAGAAGAACAATTATATGGCATCGCTTCCTAATAGATTTGGTGAAGATTCATGGCAATTCCTTACAGGTGATAAGGAAAACATTGATAAACTGATGAATGCCATAGGTTTTAATTTTAAGAAAAGACCAAACAGCGATATGTTTATACATCCCGTGGCACTTGTCCTCACTTCCACAGAGGGTAAAATTGTCCGATATTTATACGGGACACGCCTGCTTTCTTTTGATCTTACAATGGCTATTGTTGAGGCTCAAAAGGGCAATGTAGGGGTTTCCGTTAAAAGGGTACTGAGCTACTGTTTTGATTACGACCCTCAGGGGAGAACGTATGTCTTTAACGTTATGAGGGTTTCGGGAACAATAATAATATTATTTATAATTATTACTTTTCTGGTTATTGCTTTTGGCGGCAAGAAAAAAAGACGCAAGAGGGACAGATGAATTCTTCAGAATCAAAAACACTCTCATTCTGGGAAGATGACGGGAGATTTTCAGGTATTTTCTCATGGATTTTTACAACTGATCATAAGCGAATAGGTATTCTTTATCTCTATTCAGTACTTTCGCTTTTTGCTGTGGGTGTTGTCATCGGACTTCTGATGAGACTGGAGCTTATTGCTCCGGGCAGCACAATCGTGGGCGCGCAAACATACAATGCTTTTTTTACAGTTCACGGTGTAATAATGATATTCCTGTTTGTTATCCCCAGTATTCCAGCCTCACTAGGCAATCTGTTTCTACCTATACAGTTAGGCGCAGAGGATGTAGCTTTTCCCAGGATTAATCTGCTTTCCTGGTGGCTTTACATAACCGGGCTTATTCTTATTCTGATATCACTATTCACAGGGCAGGGAGCGCCAGATACAGGATGGACATTTTATGTGCCTTTCAGCGAATATACCACAACAAATGTGAATGTGGCCGTTTTGGGGGTTTTTATCCTAGGTTTTTCATCTATTCTGACAGGGCTGAATTTTATTACGACGATACACAGAATGCGTATGCCGGAGATGAAGTTGACACAAATCCCTCTTTTTGGCTGGTCGCTTTATGCAACGGGCTGGATTCAGGTGCTGGCTACACCTATTTTAGGGATAACCGTCTTATTAATATTTGTAGAAAGAACCTTAGGCATAGGGCTTTTTGACCCCGCCAAAGGCGGTGACCCTGTTTTGTATCAGCATCTTTTCTGGATATATTCACATCCGGCTGTTTATATTATGGTGGTGCCTGCAATGGGTGTTGTTACTGAAATAATACCGGTTTTTGCCCGCAAACATATTTTCGGTTATAAAGCCATTGCCCTCTCATCTTTGGGTATTGCGTTTGCCGGCTCACTGGTTTGGGCCCATCATATGTTTACCAGCGGAATGAGTGATACGGCTGTGATGATTTTTTCCTTTCTGACGTTTATTGTGGCTATACCTTCTGCTGTAAAAATTTTTAATTGGGTAGCCACTTTGTATAAAGGTTCTATAGTTCTGGAGCCACCTCTGTTGTACGCGCTTGCTTTTATTTTCCTGTTCTCAATAGGTGGTCTCACCGGTCTGGTTGTGGGATCAGCCGGTACTGATATCCATGTGCACGATACATATTTTGTGGTGGGGCATTTTCACTATACTATTTTCGGCGGAACTGTTTTCGGTATGTTCGGCGGTCTTCACTACTGGTTTCCCAAAATTTATGGAAAGATGTATAATAAAAAAGTGGCCACAACAGCGTGGGGAATACTTTTTATAGGCTTTAATGTGCTTTATTTTCCTATGCTCGTTTTGGGCATTATGGGGATGCCCAGGAGATATTTTGATTATCTGCCTGAATATCAGCTGGGGCATGTTATTTCCACAGTTGGCTCGTGGATTGTGGCAGTCGGGCTGATTCTGATGTTTTATAACCTTTACAGAGGGATTAAAAAAGGAGAGCCTGCAGGCAAAAACCCGTGGAATGCCGCCACTCTTGAGTGGACAACACAAAGTCCTCCTCCCAAGCTCAATTTTATAAAAGAGCCTCAGCTTACAAGGGGGCCATACGACTATAAGGGTATAGAAGATGACACACAATACCAGTAAAGACTATATCGGCGCCAAAATCGGCATGTGGCTTTTCCTTTTTACGGAAATTCTCCTTTTTGGCGGTCTTTTTGTGCTTTACAGTGTTTATCTGCACAGATACCCGGAGGAATTTCACTTGGCAGGTCAGGAGCTGAATGTATACTTCGGCACAGCAAATACACTAGTGCTTCTTACAAGCAGTTTTTCTATGGCTTTGTCCATAACCGCACTGCAAAAAGGGAATAAAAAACTTTGTATGATTCTGCTGACGATTACTATGATTCTGGCATGTGTTTTTCTTTTTAATAAGTACCTCGAATGGGGAGCAAAAATACATCATGGCATTTACCCTGATTCACCCACTCTTCTCGAGAGGCCTAAGGGTGAGATCATTTTCTTCGGACTGTATTATGTAATGACGGGTCTGCACGGGTTGCATGTATTAATAGGATCGTTTATTATTTTAATTGTTTTGATACTTGTTGCTAAGAACAGAGTGACAAGTAGCGATTTTGTGGCGGTTGAAAATACGGGGCTTTACTGGCATCTGGTGGATATGATCTGGATTTATCTGTTTCCGTTGTTTTATCTTGTGGTGTAGGAGATCGGTATGCATGCTGAAGAAGAACATATTGTAGAGTTTAAAGTATTATTTAAAGTGCTGATTGCACTTTTTATGCTTACAGGGCTGACAGTTTTGGCGGGGAGTGTTGATTTGGGTTATTTCAGTGTGGCAGTTGCACTTTTAATTGCAACGGCTAAAGCTTCCCTTGTGGTTTTTTTCTTCATGCATTTAAAATACGAAGGTGGTTTGTTTAAAATAATGGTTTTGCTGGCTTTTGTTATTCTTGCGATATTTATAGGTTTTACTTTTTTTGACGTGGCGTTCAGGACAAATTAAAAATATCAGGAGTTTGTAATGTATCCACAGCTGGATTCCGTTCAGAAAGTTGATATAGCCTTTTATTACATCATAGGTATTTCCATTTTTATTTTAATAGGCATCGTTTTGACTATGTTATATTTCCTGTATAAATATAGCCGTAAGCGGAATCCGGAGCCTGCAGATATTAAAGGCAATCTTTTGGCGGAAATATTGTGGACAATTATTCCCACGCTCATAGCAATCAGCATGTTTATTGTGGGGTGGGACAGTTTTAGGGCACTTCGTTCTGTCCCTGAGAATGCTTTAAGTGTTGATGTTGAGGCAAGGATGTGGTCGTGGAAATTTACATATCCTCAAGGTTTTTCTTCCGATGAGCTGTATATCCCATTGGATAAACCGGTAAAACTGAATATTACTTCCAAAGATGTTATACACAGTTTCTATGCTCCGGCATACCGTATCAAGGTGGATGCCGTCCCCGGCATGAATACTTATACATGGTTCAATCCAACCAAAGAAGGCGTGTTTGACATATATTGTGCCGAATACTGCGGGGTGGGTCATTCCGACATGATGTCTAAAATTCATGTGGTGAGCAGTGAGAAGTATGAGGAATTTATAAATGAAAAGCTAAGAGAAGAAGAATCGGCTGTGACTTTGCCGAAGTTACTGAATAAATATAGCTGTACAGATTGTCATTCACTCGATGGAACTGTGCTGGTGGGACCGACGCTTAAAGATATTTATGAAAAAGAGGTGACAGTCATTGAAAACGGTAAAGAAAAAACGGTGACAGCTGATAAAGACTATTTGAGAGAATCGATATTAAATCCTTCCCAAAAGGTTGTGAAAGGCTTTGATGCAATTATGTCTTCGTATAAGGATGATATATCTGAGAAAGATTTGGAGAATATGATTAGCCTTTTCGCAGGAGAAAATGTTTCTGAAAGCAAGATAAACGGCAGAAAAGTTGCTGAAGATTCAGGGTGTTTCGGGTGTCATTCAACAGATGGCAGCGTGACTGTAGGACCTTCCTTTAAAGGGATGTATCAATCAAAAGAAGTAGTAAAAAGAGACGGTAAAAAGGTTGAAATTGTTGTGGATGAGCAATATCTAAGGGATTCCATACAATTTCCAGGCAATGATATTGTTGAAGGTTTTGATCCTATGATGCCTCCATATAACAATCTAAGTGAGGAAGAATTAGACGCTTTAATCTATTATATAAAAAATGTGGATAAAAAATAGCTGAATGCGGAAGCTGTTCAGGATAAATATTTCCCTGATGGTGGTGCTTTCCGCTTACTTCGGATTTTATCTCAGCGGTGGAACATTAAATTTTAATGTATTCTCTGTTATTTTCGCTGTTCTTCTGCATTCTTTTGGCAATTCTGCTATTAATCAGGTTCAGGAGCGAAATACAGATAAACTGATGCCCCGGACGATGAACCGTCCTGTTGTAACAGGCAAGATAAACCCTGCAAAAGCGCTTGCTCTCGGGATTTTCCTGATAGGTCTGTCATTGATTATCCCTTTGATAACTGGCCATTATCTGGTTGTACTTCTGCTTGTGATAAACCTGGTGATATATAACGCAATTTATACGCCTTTAAAACGAAAATATTCTTATGCACTTCTTGTAGGCTCACTATGTGGGGCTATTCCTCCATTGATAGGATGGGGGATATATCATAATCCAGATTCTCTGAGCATAATAATTCTTATTGCGGCAATATTTTATCTTTGGCAGGTGCCGCACTTTCTGTTCCTTACCGAAAAATACAGACACGAGTATAAAAATGCCGGTATCAAACTAATTATTAATGAACTGGAATATTGTAAATACAATAACATTCTGACGATATGGATTATTTGTTATTTATTTGCTCTTATTTTTGCAATAGCATTATTGCTTCAGAGTGATTACCTGAAAATCGCCGTTATGTTACTGGAAACAATAATAGTCATAATGATAATGACTTTTTTAAAAAATAAGGCAGATATAAAATTCACTCTTATCAACATTTCCATATTAATTTTTGTATTCTCCTTTTTCCTCTAACTTTTGGCTATGACCTACACTTACGAAGTGTATGCGAAAGATTCGGGGAATGCATCCTTTAGAATTTTGATATCGTTCCCATTTGCCTTCAAATTTTGTTCAACATTTTTCGTTTGAGGTTCAACGTTAGTGGAACAAAAAAGCACACTTGCCACTATTTAAAAAGTCCCCTTACAAGCCTTAGATTTTCGCAGGATATTTTTAAAATATCAGCTAAAATCTGCCAGCGATTCAAGCTTTTTCCAGTTACACGATAAACACTTTCCACTGCATCCGAGCATTCTGTAACATAGATCCCTACCCCAATTACTATAAATTTGCTCCTGTCCCCTTCCGAAAATTGCTCTTCCAGAATTCCTCCAATTTTTCTATTATTTATTAGGATATCATTTCCCAAAAAGTCGATATTAATCTTGTGGTTTTTGAAGGCATCTTTAACAGCATATTGAAATATATTGACCATTTTGTTTAAATCTGAAAGAAATAGTCTGAAAGGAGAAAAGCCGGCTGAAAAATATATGCCTCCTTCTGGGGATAGCCAGTCAGAATCTTCATGCCCCCTTCCGCTGGTTTGTCTATCGGCAAATACAAGAACATTTCCTCTTTCATTGAAAAGATGTTTAATAACGTCCTGCTGCGTAGAATTGGTCTCTTTATGGTAGATTATTTTGTCATAGCACAAAGCTATGTTGTGTAAAATTTTTACTACTGGATGCATTTCACTCGGTTTGACCAATTTATAACCCTTTTTTCTCGTGGAATCTATCACATAACCCAGGCTCTCAAGCTTTTTGATATATTTCCATACAGCTGTTCGGGAAATTTTTAAATGTTCCGCCAAAACCTCCCCGGAAACCCAGTCATTGTCCTCTAATGTATATAAAACACTAAGTTCATTTTCATTAAGCATATAAAATTATACTCTCAAAAAATTTTCTTTCAAAGCGTTTAATTGTTAACCTTATTTCAAAAATGGTTGACAAATATTTTGAGTATGATAATTATGCACTATGGAATTAAACTCTCTGATAAAACATGACAAAAGGCTACTGCAGCATCCGTACGATTCGTCAATCAGCCCTATGGATACCTTTTTGATTAAAAAAGCTGAAAGAGAATTCCTATATCTTTATGATAACACGCCGCTTATCGACGGGATGTCATCATGGTGGTCTGTAATTCACGGCTATAATAATGTATTTATAAACGATGCGTTAAAGAAGCAGATTGATAAAGTGTCCCATGTGATGTTCGGGGGGCTTACCCATGAGCCAGCAATTAATCTGGGGATAAATCTTAATAACATTCTCTCAGGGCATTTTGATAGATTCTTTTATTGCGATTCCGGCTCTGTTGCTGTTGAAATAGCAGTTAAAATGGCGTTCCAGTATTATATGGGCAAAGGAGTAAAAGATAAAAACAAAATACTTTCTTTTAAAGGTGCATATCACGGAGATACTTTTATGGCAATGTCCCTTTGCGATCCTGTAAACAGTATGCATAAAGATTTCGGAAATTTCCTGCACACCAATATGTTTGCACCGAAACCAAAATCACGTTTTCATGATGATTATCTAAACGATCATTTAGACACAGCCTGTATCCTGGAAAAATATGCAAAAAACATTGCAGCTGTAATAATTGAGCCTGTTGTGCAGGGTGCCGGCGGGATGTGGTTTTATCACCCTGAATTTTTAAATAAACTAAAAAATATATGTGCACATTACGACATCCTCCTGATATTTGACGAAATTGCTACTGGTTTTGGAAGGACAGGGAAAATGTTTGCATTTGAGCATTCGGACATTGTCCCGGACATCATATGCCTCGGCAAAGCTATAACGGGAGGCTATTTGAGCTTCGCTGCGGTAGGGACTACCAAAAATATAATGGATATAATATGCAATATTAGCAGTGTGGGTGCATTTATGCATGGGCCCACATTTATGGCTAATCCATTGGCCTGTGAATGTGCCAATGCCTCTATTAACCTACTTCAACAGGGTAATCTTACCAAAACATTGCTCAGTATTCAAAAGACCATTTCAGATTATTTTGCAGAGGCATCCAAATTTTCTTTTGTAAAAGATGTGCGTGTTTTGGGCGGAATCGGAGTAATTGAAACCTTTAACGATGTAAATGTAAATTCATTGACAAAAAAATTTGTTCAAAAAGGGGTCTGGGTGAGGCCTTTTAAAAACCTTATATATATTATGCCTCCTTATATTATCTCAGAAGAATCGCTAAAAAAGCTTTGTAAAGGGGTTTTGGAAGGATTATGGGAAGAATTTTCGAAAAAATAATAAATTCTTCAAGCGGCTTTTTTATAACAGGCACAGGAACAGATGTAGGCAAAACCTATTTTTCTGCAATACTCTTGAAATATACGAAAGGGTTATATTTCAAACCTATACAAACAGGGATAAGTGACATCACAGTAGTAAAAGAGATGACAAAATTAAACGAAAATTATTTTTCAGAGGCCTGCTACCATTTTAATAATCCTGTATCACCCAACATAGCTGCTGAAAGGGAAAATAGGGTAATAGAAATTGATAACATTAATTTGCCGGATTCAAGAGAACATAAGCTTTTAATAGTAGAAGGAGCTGGTGGAATATATTCCCCAATATCAGATAAACATTTTATGATCGATCTTATTCAAAAGTTTTCCTTGCCCGTGGTGATAGTGGCAGAAGATATTCTTGGAACATTGAATTATACCATCCTCACATATAAAGCTTTAATTGATATAGGGTGTAACGTTGCCTTCATCGTACTCAATAAATATAAACCATCAGGATACAATTACAGATGCCTTAATGAAATTATAAATAAACCCATCCTAAGGCTTCCTTATTACAACAATTTTCCAGGTGCAGATGAAATAAAGGGGGTAATAAATGAATCAATTTGAAATACTGGCAGACCATATAATAAATAACAGAAGGCCTGATGAAAAAGAGTTTTTAGCAATTTTAAAAACCGAGGATTTAGAGGGTTTATTAAAAGCTTCCTTTGAAATAAGGAAACATTTTTTTGATAATACAGTGCATCTCTGCAGTATTTTAAATACGAAATCCGGTATGTGCAGTGAAGATTGCAAATTCTGTGCGCAATCCAAACATTACAATGCTGATATTGAAAAATACCCTTTTGTCCATGAAACGAAAATCAAGGACTTCATTAAAAACAACGAAAATAATAATCTTCACAGACTTTGTTTTGTCACATCTGGTAAAAAGCTTGTAAGAAATGAAGTAAACAAACTTGCAGAATTAGTCAATAATACTTTCACCAGTAAAAATTTATGTGCATCTCTAGGCATTCTTAGTGTAGATGAACTAAAGACTTTAAAAGATGCAGGAATTTCAAGGTATCATCATAATTTGGAAACTTGTAGGAGTTTTTACGATAATATATGTACAACTCATAATTACGAGCAAAGAGTAAGCACAGTCAGAAAAGCCAAAGAAATAGGTTTTAGCGTTTGCTGTGGTGGCATTTTCGGGATGGGGGAATCTGATGAAGATATCCTGGATCTCGCAAATGAACTAAGAATGCTTGATGTTGATTCAATCCCTATTAACTTTCTTAACCCCATCAAAGGCACCCCTTTTGAAAATTATAATTTGCTCAGTCCTGAAAAATGCTTAAAAATTATAGCCTTTTTTAGATTTTATTTTCCAGATAAAGATATACTTGTATGTGCAGGAAGAATTGAAAATATGAGACATTTGCACGAAAACGTTTTTGATGCTGGTGCAAGTGGGATTATGACCGGAGATTATCTTACAAGAAAAGGAAGGATGTATGTTGAAGATATCCAAATGATAAAAAAAAGAGGTTATAGGGTATTATGATAGCCTCAATTAAAAATAATCTGGAAGATATAAAAGCTAAGGGACTCTATAGGAATATACCACTCATTACTAAATCGCATGCTAAATATACCATTTTTAATGGTGAAGAAAAACTAAATTGCGCCAGCAATGACTATTTAGGGCTTTCACACAACCACGAAGTAAAAGAAGCTGCAGCAGAAGCTTTGAAAATGTATGGCAATTCTTCCGGAAGTTCAAGAATAGTAGCTGGCAACTATGATTTATATGATAAGCTGGAATATGAGATGGCAAAGTTTAAAAACTATGAATGCTGTCTGATAGTTAATACCGGATACACCGCCAATTTACTTATAATAAGTACCCTTGCAAACTCCCGCAGTATTGTTTTTACAGATAAGTTAAACCATGCCAGCATATATGACGGGATTAAACTAAGCGGCGCCAGTATGGTAAGGTACAAACATAACGACATGAATCATTTGGAAACACTGCTCAAAAAATACGATAAATGCCCGAATAAAATATTAGTAACAGATACAGTATTCAGTATGGACGGGGATAAAGCAAGGCTCAAAGAGCTCAGAGAATTAAAATATAAACATAATTTTTTATTTATAATTGATGAAGCTCATGCCACAGGGATTTTCGGTGAGGGAAGAGGGATAGCTCATGAAGAAGGTGTGGAAAAGGATATAGATATAAATATGGGAACATTTAGTAAAGCACTAGGGGGATTTGGAGCTTATATATGTGCAGACAGGCATATCATTAAATATCTTATAAATAAAGGAAGAAGTTTGATTTTTACCACATCGCTGCCACCTTCAGTAATTGGCGGAAATTTAAAATCTGTGGAAATTATAAGCCAGGAACATGAAAAATATGGGGAAAGATTATTAGATAATTGCAGAACCTTTACGAGTTTGCTGACAACGCTAAACATTGATCATGGAAAAAATAACAGTCAGATTTTCCCTTTCTTTTTTAAAGACAATAATTCAGCTTTAAAAGCACAACAAAGACTATTATCTTCAGGGATATATGCACTCCTTGCCAGGAGACCTTCGGTAAGCACCCCACGATTGAGAATTAGTTTACGAGCAGATTTTACAAAGGAAGATCTTGCCAATATTGCAAAATGTTTGAAGAAAATAATTTAAAAAATATCTTTATTTCCGGCTGGGGTGGCTATAAAGAGCTTTTCCCCATTATTGCAGAAAGAGCACATTTTTATGTCCCCTTTATTGACCATATGGATGCAATAAGACGTAGTATAAAAAAGGGTGGGAAAACAGCGATGGGCTGGTCAACAGGGGCTCATATCCTTTTAAAATATATGCCTGAATACATTGATAAATGGGATAATATTATTTTAATAGCACCTTTTTCAGATTTCACCATGTCCTTCGGAGAAAAAATACTGGATGCTATGATTAGAGGCATTAATGAAAATTTTTATGATACCATGTCCCGTTTTTACAAAAGATGTGGAATACAAGAGAACGTTACGGTGGATCATAAAGATGCTGAAAAACTAAAAAACGGACTTATCTTTCTAAAAACATCAAAATTGGTCAAAGGTATCTATTCTGATAAAATTACAGTCATTTATGGAAGCAATGATAGAATAGTAAAAAGAAGTGATATCGCACGGATACTTAAAATGTTTAGCCATGCCTGTTATATCGAAGTGCAACAACAGCATTTCGTAAATGAAGAGATGTTGGCACAATTCTTATGATTACATTTAGAAATAATTTTGATAAAGTTGCAGAATATTATAACAATAACGCCCATGCTCAGAAAATAGCAGCTAAAAGACTGATAGAAATTCTGAAAGGTATGGGAGAATCAAATTTTCAAAATATACTTGAGTTAGGTGCTGGTAGCGGTATTCTTACCAATCTTATAAAAAATAATTTTGATTATGAAAATATCATCTGTAGTGATCTGGCATATAATTTTCTTAAATTCAATAGTGAGCCGAGCAAAGTTCAATGCGATATTCTAAAGCTTCCCCTTAAGCAGGAATCCTTTGATTGGGTGGTTTCATCATCAACGTTTCAATGGATATATAATTTTGATGAACTTTTAAAAGAGATTAAATTTGTCAGCAAGAACCATTTCAAGGGGGCATTCAGTATTTTTCTAAAAGGCACTTTTTATGAAATGGATAAAGTAAATAAACTGACAGGATTTGGGAACATTTTAGAAATGAAAGACAGCAGATATTATCTGGAAACATTTTATAAAAACGGCTTCAATGTAGACATCAGCTACGAAGAAAAACACACTATCTTTTTTGATACTGTCAGAGAATTTTTGGAAAGTCACAAAATGACAGGTGCTACAGTGAAAGCAAATAAATTTATAAGCAAAAGCAGTTATAATTCATTTTTAAAATATTACAGAGAGCTTTTCTCTATAAATAACAAAATACCCGTTTCCTTCAATATTGGCTATTATATAATTTCACACTAATTCTTTCTCATTTTGAGAAATATCCCTTGTTTATATGTATATTGAGATTTATATTACGAATAGTTGTTTTTTAAATACAGCAATTTAAAAAATGTAAAAATATTATGAAACCGTAATTTTGGTAAACTTATTTACTTGTCAAAATAAATGCAACGGCTTACCATATCTTATAATATGGAATTTTTTCGGAGGTATTTTATGAAAGTTCTTTTGGTATATCCTAAATATCCAGAAACATTTTGGGGCTTTAAAAAAGCGCTGAGGTTTATTTCAAAAAAAGCGCCATTACCCCCTCTTGGGCTTCTTACTGTTGCCTCTATCCTCCCTGAAGAATGGGAAAAAAAGCTTGTTGACTTGAATGTTGATAAATTGGAACAGGATGATATAGATTGGGCAGATATTGTATTTGTAAGCGGAATGCTTATTCAAAAGGAAAGTGCAAAAGAAATTATCCGACATTCCAAAGAAAGTGGCAAAATCGTAGTAGCAGGTGGACCTGCGTTCAACGCCGAGACTGACTCTTTCCCGGAAGTTGACCATTTCGTACTGGATGAGGCGGAGATTACCCTCCCACTTTTTTTAAATGATTTAGCCACAGGAAAACTGCAAAAAATTTATACATCAGATGAACGTCCTGATATAACAAAAACACCAATCCCCATGTGGTCGCTTATCAATATGAAAAAATATGCGGCAATGTCTATTCAGTATTCCAGAGGGTCCCCTTTTGATTGTGAATTCTGTGACATAATCCTTTTGAATGGCAGAATACCGAGAACAAAAACCCCCGATCAGATGACTGCTGAGCTTCAGGCATTGTACGATGCTGGATGGAGGGGCGGGGTATTTATTGTGGATGATAATTTTATCGGAAACAAAAAAAAGGTCAAAGAGATGCTGCCGCATATTATAGAATGGCAAAGGCAAAACAACTACCCATTTACCTTGTTTACTGAAGCATCTGTGGATCTGGGGGGAGATTTTGAATTAATGGGGCTTATGAGTAAAGCCAATTTCAACAAGGTATTTCTCGGTATTGAAACACCCAATCCAGAAAGTCTCGTAGAATGCGGCAAAAATCAGAACACAAGGTTTGATATCGCTGAATGTGTCCAAAATATACAACAGCACGGTATGCAGGTCATGGGGGGATTCATAGTTGGTTTTGATAATGATACAGAAGACATTTTTGAATCACAGGTTAAATTTATTCAGAATATGGGGATAGTCACAGCAATGGTGGGCATCCTGGAAGCTGTCCCCAACACCAAGCTCTGGAAGAGACTTAAAGCAGAAGGGAGATTGCTCACCGAGGGGACGGGAAATAATACAGATACACATTTAAACTTCATACCAAAAATGGGCAAAAATAATCTTATTGAAGGATATAAATGGATTGTCAAAAAGATTTATTCCCCTCACTATTACTACGACAGAATTAACACTTTTGTAAAAAATTTTAATCCCACAGCAAAAGCTAAATTCTCACTGGCAGATTTTGAAGCTTTAGTGAGAAGCATTTGGCGTATTGGGATTTTTTCCCGATCAAGCATTTTGTATTGGAAACTCATCATCAAAACGTTTTTTGTTAAATTCAAAGCTCTGCCAAGTGTAATAGAACTGGCTATTTTGGGGGTTCATTTTCAATACATCACAAAAAAAATTACACAGACAAGAACCTGATCGTTAATTTATCAACACTTGGGATGTTATTGGAACCAAGCATTTAATACTTTAAGTGCTTGGGGGACAATTTATACTGCACGAATAGAGCAAACAAATAAGAAAGGAGGATGAGGTCAGTCATGAATAAAACCGTTCTGCTTACAGGATCAACAGACGGAATAGGGCTGCAAACAGCCAAGGAATTATCAAAGAAGCAGTACGATCTTATAATACATGGAAGAAATCCTGAAAAAGTAGGCACAGTAATCCAGGAATTAAAAAAACATACTGACTGCAACAATATTTACGGAGTTGTTGCTGACTTTTCAAATTTAACAGAAGTCAGTAACATGGCTAAAGAGATTGCCAAACAACACAAAAAGATCGACATTTTAATAAATAACGCAGGCATTTATTCTTCGGATTATAGAATCACCAACGATGGATTTGAAATCACCTACCAGGTAAACCACCTTGCACCGGTTTTACTCACGTTGAAGTTGCTGGATAACGTTAAACGATCAGATCTCAGACGTATTGTTAACGTGGTATCTATGGCTCACGCTTCAAATATTGATCTGAATGAAATTAGAAAGGGTATAAAACACTCAGGTTATGAAGCCTATGCAATCTCAAAATTATGTAATATACTTTTTACAAAAAAGCTTGCTGCCATTACCCGCCCCGATAACGTTACGGTCAATTGCCTCCATCCTGGTGTAATAAACACAAAACTACTCAAAGAGGGGTGGGGTGGATTCGGAGCCGACGTAAAAAAGGGGGCTGATAACATACTTTATGTTGCAGAATCTGATGAGGTTAAAGATATTTCAGGAGCATATTTTATGGATAAAAAACCTATGGCTCCTGCACAGATCGCTTTTGATGAAAAGATTCAGGATGAACTTTGGAAAATAAACCTCGATCAGCTAAAGAGTTTCCTATAAAGGGATAGAAAAATGATTACAAAAGATACAACAATCGAAGATTTGGTGGCAATAAAAGCTGAAGCGATTCAATACCTGAGAGAAAAGGGGATAAGGTGTATTTTGTGCGGCGAGCCTATTTGGGGTACTATTGAAGAGGTCTCAAAAGAAAAAGGGTTTTCTGATGAAGAAATATTAAAAATGGTCAATGAACTGAATAGACTAAAATAAAGCACTTTCATAAGTCAGTAGGAAATCCGCCGACTGAATTTTATAAAGTAACCTGACGCTTAGGGTATGGACAACTTATTGTCATTTCAAAAGCTTTGCATAGTTGAGCTATCTCAATTTTTATGATCCGCTGCCCACCCCAACTCTTTGATAGGGAGAAGAGAAAGTTTACTCCTTTAAAAAAGCTCGAATTTTGACAATTTTGACTCACATGTAAAAATTAAATTATCTTAATGAGTCTATGGCTGCTTTGTAGTTGTCCGAGCCAAAAATATAACTCCCGGCAACTACAATATCACAGCCTGCATCTTTTAATTGTGCAATATTTTTATTGTTTACACCGCCATCCACCTGAATTTTTACGTGAGGACTGTATTTTAATATCATACCTTTTATTTTTTTCACCTTTTCTATAGATGATTCAATAAATTCTTGACCGCCAAAACCGGGGTTTACACTCATAATTAACACCATATCAATATATGGTAAAATTTCTTCTAACATGCTCACAGGGGTGCCCGGATTAAGGGAAACACCAACTTTGCATCCAAGGCTTTTAACCAACGCAACGAGTCTATGAATATGGACAGTTGTTTCCTGATGCACAGTAATAATATCTGCTCCAGCATTGGCAAACTCTTCCACATATTTCCCAGGGTTTTCTATCATCAAATGTACATCAAAAACTTTATATGAATATTTTCTCAGCGATTTTACAACCAAGGGGCCAAAAGTAATATTAGGTACAAAATGACCATCCATCACATCAAAATGGATCCAATCAGCACCTGCATTATCAACAGCCTCAATCTCGCGCTGAAGATTGGCAAAATCAGCACTTAAAAGGGAAGGAGCAACCAGCATAGAAAAACCTCCAGTGTTTTGAGTATTTATACAGGATTAGAGCATTTGTCAATGAAACAAATTCTTCTTTTTCTTGATGTAATTTTATTTATATGTATATTCATATTGGGATATGGGAGTGGATGGGTAGCTGGTGCACCCCGCGGCCTTCAAAGCCGACAGTCCCACCTATTGGGTGGGAGGTAGGTTCGATTCCTACACACTCCCGCCAGATTTGTTCGTATTATTTTTTGTCTAATTTTATAAAAAGAAAAATAATGTGAAAGTGATTTTCAAAAACTTTGTTTGAATAGACGGCAAGTTCTTAATTTTAATGATTTCCTTAACCGCCATTCCTAAATAAATGAAGATAATTTAGTCCCCTTCTATTTTGATAAAAGGGGACTAAATTTTTAGTATATTAATGCAAAAAAGTGCGTTTGCGATTAAATAATCTACATTCAAACGGCATATTTCAAAATTTCAGCAATTCTTTCTTTTGTATATTCTGTTAGATTCCATTTTTGAGCAAGAGATACTGCATTTTGCGCTAAAGCTTCAATATCAGATTCACTCAACCCTGCATCTTTTAATCTTGTTGGCGCACCTATTGAAGCAAAATAGTTTTCAATGGCTTCTATAGTTTTCTGGGGATCTTGAGTGCCAAATACCCTTGATCCAAAGCGTTTTAATCTTTCACTTAAATCGCTGCTATTGTACCTTAACCATGCAGGGAATACAATAGATAGCGTAGAACCATGAGCTATATCAAAGAGTGCCGATAAAGAGTGTCCCATCATGTGGTTGGGGAAAGCATAATCACCAATGCCAGCTGTTGTTAGGCCATTTAGCGCCAATGTGGCTGACCACATGAAATTTGCCCTTGCATCATAATCGGTTGGGTTTTCAAGTATTTGTTTTGTGGATGAAATCATAGTTTCCACTATAGTTTCCACAAAACCATCCTGTATGGGTGTGCTCGGATATTTTCTTGTAAAATATCCTTCAAGGACATGTACAATAGCATCAACACTACCGTTTGCTACGTGGTTTTTTGGCACCGTATACGTATTGATAGGGTCAAGTATGGAAACTTTTGGAAATAAATAATCGCTTCTTATGTTACACAACTCTATTTAGTCATGCTGTAGCAGCAACTAAAGTTGCTAAATTGGATGTTTAACAACATATTTACCAGTCTAAACGACTGGTGCTAGACGAAGTCAATTATTTATTTCAGCATCTAAT
>Ga0182237_100186_pt1 | contig 20320 bp, 13 predicted proteins | sample hydfratesGB_TF_B_FD_132457 | JGI IMG/M metagenome (GOLD analysis project Ga0182237, IMG submission 132457) | Subsurface microbial communities from deep shales in Ohio, USA - hydraulic fracturing test GB_TF_B | ecosystem: Environmental > Aquatic > Deep subsurface > Shale gas/oil reservoir >... | reverse complement strand
GACTACAATTATAAATGGTCAGAGAGAAGATTAAAAGGATTTTTAGCTGCTCGAGAAAAACTAATTCAACTATTTGAAGAAAGATATTAATTTATTTACACAAAATACTTGACGTTACCGTTTGAAAAATAAAAAGGGAATAATACATTATTATTGAAATATATACTAATTATAAATCCTAAAAATTAAAAATAAATACAGGAGTTGATAATAATGTATGAAAATGGGACCATTCATTTGATAATCGCTATACCTTGTTTAATATTAGGTGTTATTATCAGTTTTCTAATTCCTCCAATAGGAATTACGATTATTATTCCTGCTTTAAAAGTACTAGCTGCTGGATTAAATAGAAAAAATATTTAATTTATAGAGAAAGGACGATTTAATTGATAAAAAAAATTAGTTTTTTATTAGTATTAATTTTATTACTGTTCATATTGAGCGGTTGTGTTAATTACAATGGATTTTTTAGTTCAATAGAAAATAATGATTATTTAAAAGTAGCAGATTTTGTAGATGAAGGAGCTAATGTTAATAAGATAAATAGAGATGGATATAGCCCGGTTATGATTATATCTAGAAGGTATAATAATAGTACATATTCTAAGGGAGAGTCTTTTGCGATCTTAGAATTATTCAGTAAAAAAGGGGCTGATTTTAATTATAAACATAAAAATGATGGCAATACAGCACTTCATTATGCTGTAGAAAGAAACAATTATCTAATAGCACAAAAATTAATTGAGGAAGGGTCTAACGTTAACACTGAGAACAATAAAGGATTGACACCTTTAGGAGATTCTTTAGTTACTCTAGTAAAACAGTACAATAAAAATGATGCTGCATCAAAAACATTATTAACTTTAATATTAAATGGAGCAGATGTGGATTTTACTATAAATAATAATATGAGTCCATTAGATTATGCAATAAAGTATGATAAGTCAGATCTAATTAAGGTTTTTATTAATAATGGTGCTAATATAAATCAAAAAAATGTAGCTGATTTAGATTTTACTCCATTAACATATGCTTTAAGAAATAATAAAGAGGGTTATTTAATAAATTATCTAAATGAAAATGGTGCTGATCTATTTTATAAAAATAAAGACAAAAAAACCTCGCTGATGATAGCTGCAAAATATAATAATAATATTGATGTCATAAAATTTTTGCTGATGAAAGGTTTAAATGTTAATGCAAAAGATAATTTCGGAAAAACTCCATTATTTTATGCTGTAGAAAATGATTTGGATAATAAAAAAGAAATTATTATAGAATTATTAAAACATGGAGCTGATAAAAATATAGTTGACAGTAAAGGTAAAAAGGCTGTTGATTATACTAAAAATAAAGTTATAAAAGATATTATTAATCATGAATATAAAATAATTAATAAAGAATTATTTTTAAATCCAAAGTTAGATGATATCATAAATACCTATAATGAAAATTACAAATGGCTGAAAAAAGACAAAAAAAGTTTAAAAATTGAAGAATTTTCAACAGATACTAATTCTAAGTTATTGTATATATATAATCAAGCATACTTAGATTCTTATCAAATTGGCAAATATGACATGTTTTTATTATTTATAAATGGAGAAAACAACTATTATATAAGAGATTTAACTAGTTATATTCCAGCATATTATTGGTTTCCTGCTATAGGAGTGAATAATTTATCTAATGGTCATAATATTTATTATATCTATGGTCAGAGAGGATATTTACTTGCTGATAGTACTGGAGTTTTATTATCTTTACCAAATTCAACAGAGGTATCTTTCTTTGTTGAAGACAATTTTTCGTCAGATAAATATTATGTTGGAGCGCAAATATTAAAAGAAAGTAATAGGGAAATTATAAAAACTCCTGTAGATAATTATGAAGAATTTAATGATTTAGGTTATATGTACAACATGGTATCTTATAGGAATTTGCTTTCATATAAATATGAATTATATGAATGGAAAAATAATTTAAATCAATTTAAATTAAGAGAAGATGCTGAAATTTCAGCAGTTGTTGATGAATTCGAATATTTTTTAGACTACTATAGAAATTATACTAAAAATCATGAATATAATGATATTCTTGATATGTATTTGGACTGGTATACAATTGATTTTAATAAAATTACTTTTTATTATTATAAAGATTTTTCTAATTATATTAAAAATAAATATACGAGCTCATTTTTTAATCAAGAATATTTATATATTGGAGGGACAGAGTTTATTGGTTTAGATGATGGTCATATATATGATGTAGAATTTGAATACGGAGATATTTTAAAATCAAATGATTATATACATATAGATAGATTAAGTTATGCATGGCATGAAAAAACAAGCAGTATGCAGGGGAAAACGGTAGCGGGTGTAAAAATAATTGACACGATAAATAAAGAAAAATTACAAAAAATAAAACAATTAGTTTCTAATTAGTACTCAATTTTATTCTTAAATATACAAAAAAGTATGTATATCTAACCCCGTTAATTGCAGCTAGTGTAGGATGTCATGAGGAATTAGTAAAATTACTTAGACATCACTGACAATATGCTGTCAGTGCTTAATGATATAATTTATCCAGAAAAGAAATATCAACTTAGATATTTAGAAGTAGGTGATATTCTTTGTGAACAATTAGGAGATTATGATTATTTTCTCACTATATTGTTGTCTTTTAGAAATTAAAATATTGGGAGGTTGATTATTATTAACTGTTATAATTGTGGAAAAGAAGTAGAACTTTTATATGAATACTGTCCATATTGTGGTGAAACTTTAAAAAAAGAAAGTGCAAAAGAAAAGCTTGAGGTGCAGGATATTGAAAAAGAAGAATTTATTCAAAAAAATGATGAACTTCAATTAGATAATGGATTAGATAAGGATTATTCTAATACTGATACAGCGAATGAATTTAAAAATGATAAAGCTGTTAAATTTTCAGAAGAAAAAACTAAAAACAATTATAAATTTAACTTTTGGGCTTTTTTGTTTAGGGGTCTTTGGTATATATTTCATGGAATGATAGGTAAAGGAATTTTCATTTTAATAATCGGAACTCTATTATCAATGATTCATCCAATATTACTGCTTGGTACAGCAATTTATTGTGGAGTCAATGCGGAAAAAGACTTAGCAGAAAAGAAAGTAGGTAAAGTTGAGAACAAAAAATATCTTAAAGGTGATAGTTACAATTTAGAAAATAAACTTTTTAATTTTGCTAAAAGAGCAGTGAATCCTGATGCAGTTCTTAAACTAGTTGAAAAAGGGGTAAATATAAACATTGAAGATGAAAAGGGAAAAACTCCACTTATGTATGCTGCTCAGTATAATCATAATGCAATTATGATTAAGTATTTGTTAAAGTATGGTGCAGAAATTGACAGTAGGGATAATGAAGGAATAACAGCACTAATGTATGCAGCTCGTTATAATAAAAAAAATGTTATATCTGCTTTATTAAAAAATAAGCCTAATTTAAAAATAAAAGATAATAATGGTAGAACAGCAAAAGATTATGCAGTGGACAATAAAAATTTAAATCAGAGTTTTATTGACGAAAATTTGCTTAGTAATAACTAAGCTTTGATATAAAATATTATGGGTAGGTGGTAATTTGCATGAAGAAAGAGAATATGCCAAACTTAATTTAGTATTTACAGATAATGTTAAAAAAGAGATAAAGGAGAAGTTGGGAAGGCTTAATTATTCAGAAAATAAATTTAATGCAGAGGAACTTTTCAGAATGCTGTTTGACTTCGATAATTATTATCACACAAAGCTCAGCTATGTCTCCGTTGGTAATAAAGGTGATGACCTCTACAGCATTAAAATTTATAGAGATGCTTCAAAATCAAATGCAGAACTTTTGAAAAATTTCCGATCAGAAGTGCTGGAACTCAAATTTTTTCATGGTGGTAATGAAGATGATTATTATATACTTAAATCTTTAGATATCTATAATAAGAAGAGAAGAAATTATCAAAATAAGGTTTATAAAGATATCTACCTCAGATTTTATACCAAGAAAGAAGCGCTACACTTAAATTCCGGTATTGATGGGCAGATTTTAGAAGAATTAAAAAACACACCTGAAGCTGGGATTAAATTTAACAGCCGGATTTCAGATTGGAGAGATTATTTATATAAAAAGAGAGAAATCGCTCAGCAAAAGAATTTCACTTTAAAATATACTTCTTATATGGAAAATATCAGCGATATGATTTTAGAATTTAAAACTGCAGATTATTTAGAGGCTGAGTTAAAAACAAAAATTGATGCTGCATATGGTGGCCGTATTTATTTGCACCGACTTTCAGATAAGCGAAATTATTATAATTATGATGATGGAATAGAAATTGGTGAAATAAATGGCTATGATGCAGAAAACAGCAGGCTGTTTGTAGAAATGAACGATAGAATATTCAAAATGATGAAAAATAGAAAACAGAGCTTACCTAAAGAGGGTATACTTGAACATAAATCTGTGGGCAGCTTGTTTAGTCTGGACCGACAGTTAAATGCACTCAAAAAGGCTGAAAAATTTCAGGCTGCAAATAGAGCTCTTCCCTCATTCTTTTTTGACATAGAAAATGCTGCTGGTTTCAATGAAAATTATGATGCTGATGAAATAGAATTCTTAAATAAAAAGCTAAATCAGAAACAGAAAGAATCAGTGCTGAAAATTCTTAACACTGAAGATATCAGCCTTATAAAAGGTCCACCGGGAACCGGTAAAACTACTGTGATTGCTGAAGCATGTTATCAGCTGGCAGAAAAAGGGAAGCGTATTTTACTTTCTTCTCAATCAAATTTGGCAGTAGATAATGTGTTTGCACATCTGAAGAATATGATGGGGCTTGGAAAAAACATATTTCCATATAGATATGGAAATTGTGATTCCTTTGAAAAAGAGGGTGAACTCTTCTCTGAAGAAAACTTTCTCATCACCTGGCTGCAGGAAACAGCTGATAAATCAAAAAAATTACTTGATAAAAAAAGATCAGCTGTCGATAAAATAGATAATATAGAAAACAATCTACAGTTTTTTCATAATTATTCAGAAGTTTTAAATAGTGAGAAAAAATTATCAGAAAAGATTGCTGATATAAAAAAAGAGCTTAATAATCTTGGGGAAGCTTTAAAATCTGCAGAAGAGTATAAAATACATGAAGATAAAAAAGAACTTTTTGATAAATATACTGCGCTTAATTCTGAATTGGAAGCTATAGAAGTGGAACTCGATAGTATAAATGAAAAAATAAGAGAATTAGATAATAAAGCAGCTATTGAAGAAAATAGAATAGAAGAAATTGATTCTGAGTGTAATTCTTATAAAGGACTTTTAAATGAACTTAAAAATGACAAAATGGATCTAAAAAAGTGGCTAAATACAAAGATTGATCTTGAAAGCGGTGATTTTGAACTCAGCTTAGATCAAGAACTTGAGAAAATATATTCAGAAAAAATTAGAGATATCTGGCATTTTTCCGCTAAAGATCTGGGGATTACTGAAATAATAGGTAGTTTTAACAGTATTGAAAAATATAAGGGCTTAAAAGAAAGCTCACATGAAATTATAAAATTGATAAAAAATCTCTCAGAGGAGATAGAAACTGAATATCTAAGTGATGGTGAAGCTGAGCTAACAGCTGGTGTTTTTGCATATGGAAGCAGCAGTAGTTTTGAGCAGTTTTTTAAAGCTGATAATAAAAATATTCTTAATCCTCTGCCTGGTGCTTACATAAAAATAAATGCTGAAGTTAAAACACTGCTGAAAACAAAAAAAGCAGATGAAGTTCTCTATTTTCTTAAACAAACAGAAGAAAAGCTCAGTTATTCTCTACAGCAGGTTGACGAAATGCTCAATGATTTTAATAAATATGGAGATGATCCATCAATACTAATTACAGAAAAATTGCTGGCCTTATTGAAATCTCAAAGCAGGAAAAAAATTGCTGCTTCTAAAGAGGAGTTAGAAATTCACCAGTCAGAATTAGAAAGGATATTTGAAGAAAAAAATAATCTTGAGCAGAAGCATGCAGCTTTAGATGCGAGATACAGTGAAAATGAAAAAATGCTGAAAAAACATAAAAAAGAAATTATTAAAGAATACAAAATAATTATTGATAATTATGAGCAGAAAATGGATAAACTTCAGCCTGTTTTAAGAGATAATAAAAAACAGTGGCTGAAAATCAAAGAAAAAAACAGTTATTATGCAGATTATCCTGAAAAAATAGGTGAGAAAGAGATAGAAGAAATCATAAATTCCAGCAGAGATGATATTAACTCTACTTCAGAAAGCCGGTCATATATTAAGCGCTATTCAGACTTCATAAACAGCTGGTATAAAGAAATTGATGAGGGTATCGAAAACACTAATTCACTGAAAATGAGTTATATGGAGAAAGTAAATATTATTGGCTCAACCTGCTCTAAGACTGAGTCAGGAGAGTTTTTGAAACGTTTCGGAAGTTTCGATTATTTGATAATTGATGAAGCTTCAAAAGCAACTCCACCTGAACTTATGATGCCGATGTTAAAGTCTGAAAAAATAATTTTAATAGGTGATGACAAACAGCTTTCTTCATTTATTCCAAAAAATATAATAGATGAGGTCAAAAAAGCCAATCCAGAAAAAGATTATTCACATTTAGATAACTCACTGTTCAAAGAACATTGGAATAATGCAGATGATTCTATAAAAATCATGCTTAATAAACAGTACAGGATGCACTCTAAAATAATGAAAGTAATTAATCAGTTTTACAGTTATAATTTGGAGATGGGTATTAAATCACAGGACCAGCTGAAGAAACATGATATTGAGCTTGATTACCTGCATCCACAGCAGCAGGCTGTATGGATACAGACACCTCATCTTGGAAAATGGCAGGAAGAAAGAGTTTCTAATTCATATAAAAATACTGAAGAATTTAAGCTGATAGATAAAATATTGAGTGATTTTAATCTACTCAGAGAACAAAGAGGTAAATTCGATTATGAAATAGGTTTAATAACATTTTATGGGGTTCAAAATCATATTATCAAAAAGAATCTTATAAGCAAATATGATCAGCTTAACCTGAGAAGTGGTACTGTTGATCGTTTTCAGGGAATGGAAAGTGATATTATAATAGTCAGCATGGTTAGAAACAATCCTAATAGAAAAATAGGTTTTGCTAAAAGGCCAGAACGAGTGAATGTAGCTTTGTCCAGAGCAAGAAAGCTTTTGATAATGATAGGAGACAGCAGGCTTTTCTGCTCTGAGAATAATGACCCTAAATCTCTAAATATATATAGAAATATTGCTGATGTTATTAACAGAAGTGGAGGTGTTGTTGATGTTTATCAACTCAGATAAGTTAGAGCAGACGAAGGCTGCTTTGCAAACTAAAGAAGAGCAGGGCATTTGGGAAGAAAAAGAAGGGTATGAGCTGATAGGTAAAAAGTCTTTTAGTTTTGCCTGCAGAAAAATATCTGTTGACTATACTGTGCTTAGGGAAAGAAAGATCAATATAATTGAGCGGCATATACTTAAGGCAGGAGCACAGTTTGAAGATACAGGAGCAGCAGAGATAGCCAAAATTTTAAATATTGACAAAAGTATTATCATCCAATTCAGCTTAAGCCTCGCAGAATCTGGATTAATAGATAGAAACAGGCTCCCAAAAATCATTCTCAATAAAGCAGCAGAAAAATTGCTCAATGCAAAAAGTACCCGCATAAAAGAAAGTAAAAATATCATATTAAATTATGATTATTTTGCAGAACAATTTTCAAGTGCTGATATTTTAAAAGGAAATAGAGATGATAATTTTTATCCCAAAATGATGCCTGGGATCAGTTGGAGCAGTTTAAAGCAAAATCAGCAGCTGGAGATAGATGAAGATATATTAACTGACCTTTATTCTGAGCAGAATATTTTAACTGTAGATCAAGTTGAATTTCTTTCACTACAAAAAAGATTAATAACAATTTACTTAATACATGATCTTCTCAGGGATAAATTCATACTGAGGGCTTATTCTCCTGATGAAGATAAAATTATATATAAATATGAAGAAGTTTTTGAAAGGCTGCTTTATGGTGGACGAGATAATGGAGGTTCTGAAAAATTTCAGGATGAAATTTTTAAAGCTTTTGGTTTTGAGCAGTATGAAGAAAATGACATTCAGAAGTTAAATGCTGAAAATCCAGCTCATATTAATGAAATTAATGAAAAGGCTAAAAAGGAAATTGAACTGAGGAGAAAAGGCAGTAGTGAAATTGAAGAAAGAGAATTTTTCTTTGAATATTTAAGCAGCCGTAAGATACGAAAAAAATATTTAGAGTTAATTAAAGGAGCAGAAGAGGAAATAATTATACTTTCAGGTTGGATTAACAGCCTTACTGTTGATAAGAAATTTATAGACATGCTGGCAGAAGCAGCAGCAGATGGTGTGCTTTTTTTGCTTGGCTGGGGTATGGACGAAAAGCTCGATGATGAATTGAGAAATAAAAACAATAAAATGGGTAAAAAGCTTTCGCGTGCTGTCAATAGTGATGGTGTAAACTGTGTTTCACTTTATTGGCTTGGGGAGTCTCATCAAAAAGAGGTAATAGTTGATCGCGAAAAACATATTTTAGGTTCACACAATTTTTTATCCTACAGAGGTGATGGTAAAAATGGATATTCAATTAGAAATGAATCTGCATTTTTCAGCACCTATAAAAGTGAAATCAATGCATCATTTAAAAACAAGCAGAAGATATTTTGGAATGCTTTAAAAAGAGATTTCCATAATTACTTGGAGAAATTTAAAGGCAGTTTTCCAAAAAAAACAGCTATATCTGCTTGGATAATTCTTGAAAAAGATCTTGAGCTATTAAATCTGATGGAGAGGAGTATAGAAAAAGACAGTGCTTATATTGAAGCTGTTTATGAATATCTGTGGAGGTATTTATCACTGCTTAAAGACAGAGATATTTCTGAAGAGGAACTTATTCTTATTAGTGAAAAAATATCAGGATTGACCACTAGGTTTTTTGGTGATCAGAAAAGAGAAAAGATCACTAAGATATTAGCGCATTTAAGCAAAACTTAGGTATTTTTAGACTTCTATGCTGGTCTATGTATTATTTTAACTGAGATTAAGAACGGGGGTTAAATCATGGGTAAGGTAATATTCTTTATTATTCTATTACTTTCAGCAATATTCAACCTTATGGAGGGCAATATACTTATTGGTCTGCTGGCCCTGTTTTTTGCTTTATCGGTTGGGAAAAAATAAAATTTGGACTATAATCTAGAATAACACAATAGGAGGATTGGCTATGGCATTTGAAAAAAATGAAGAACTCTTGGAAGAATTCAAAACATTAATGATAGACATAAGTGATGAAGTAAATGAAAAAGAAGTTATCAAAAAGATGGAAAAACTAAAATATGAACTTGAAGAGTCAACACCTGTTATTAGAAAGGCAGGCAGCAGTTTAAATGAACTTATTGGTCAGATAGAATTAGAGGCCAAAAAACTGATTGAAGTTAGAAAAAATGTACAGGACGATATACTGTCTCATATTTCCAGCCTTGAAGAAGAAGTTCTTTCATTAAAGTCAGAGGTTGAAACTGCTAAAAAATATTATGAATTAGAAAGGGAAAAGCTTAAGGCTAAAAGGGAGGAGGTAGAGAATTATTCTTTATGGCAGAGAATCTTCGGTCCCAAATAGAATAGCGGCATTATATAATAAGTTCGAAAAATTTTATTACGATGAAAATTCACAACTTCTCAAAGAAAAGCTTTATAAAATCAGCAGTTATTTTGAAAAAGAAATTTCTAAGGTCAGAAAAATAAGGAAAGTTGATCAGTCGAGGCTGCTCAATCCAGTTATAATTGAGGCAGAAGAGACAGCAGCAGATATTAAAATGTTGGCAGAAGCTCTCGAAGAACCGTTTCTTTTATTTTTTGTTGGTATGGGTAAGTTTGGGAAATCAACTTTAATCAACTCTCTGCTCGGACGCAGAAAAGCTGAGATGGATGCACTACCTAAAACCTGGAAAATAGATGTTTTTTATGGTGCTGATAATAAAGACGAGGTTGAAATAAAATATAATAATGGTCTATCTGAGTATCTAAGTTATGAAGAAGCTCAAGCTATGCTGGAAGAAGAAGAAATAAAAAGAGAAAAATCAGATGATGAAGTGAGAAAAGAGCTTAGAAAACAGATGCAGACTTTAGATACGATTGAAGAAAAAGAAGAGCTAAAAGAGGCATTAGAAAAACACCTTCTATATAAATCCCCTGTTATAGAAGCAAGATGGCCTGTTCAAAAAAACAAAGTTCTCGAAGATTTTCAGCTTGTTGATACACCAGGTTTAGTGCAGGATCTGCTTGGAGAAATGAAAATGGAAGTTAATGAATATTATCATAAGGCAGATGGGGTCATTTGGCTGCTTGATGCAACTAAAATAGCTGGAGAGAAGTCAAAAGAAATGCTTGACAAATTAACTCTTGCCATCAAAGAAGTAGGAGGTAGAACTGATAATATCATCGGTGTTTTAAACAGTATTGACCTTGTCCGAAAGAGTGGTGGCCAAGATGCCGTTGAAAAAATCATGGAAGAAGCAGAAAGTATATTTGGCCGGTTCTTTGAAAATATAATTCCAATCTCAGCAAAAGAAGCACTTGAAGCTGTAGAAAGTGGTGATAAGGATTTAATTGAAAGCAGTGGGTTATCCTCTCTTCATGATGAGATATATAGGAATTTTTATCTTAATGCAAATAAAGTACAGCTGGAAAGCAAAAAAATTGGTGTAAAGCGGGTATTGATGGATTTAGAAAAAAACACAGCTGAATATAGAGAAAAACTGCAGGAAGATAATAAAAGGCGCCTCAAATTAAAGGCTGAGCTGAGTAAAGATATAAAGAAAACCAAAAAGGAATTTATAAATGAAATCGATGCAGTTCTTTCAGACTATAGGTCAAATGTAGAAATAAATATCGATAATTATGCAAAGGAAATATTTTATCAAGAGCAGAGCAGAGACAAATATATAAAAAATACAATTTTTGAAAAAAAACAGCTGCAGCAGGAGATAAAAAGATTAGAAAAAGAGATAAATGAAAAACTCAAAAGCCTAGGAAGTTACCATCAAAAAAGAGCAGTATTTAAAGAGTTTGAACACCTCAATAAAAGTGATATTACAGTAAGCAGGCTGAAGACAAGTCTGATGATGTCAACACATGGAGTTTATCTGGATGAAGATGATGTTATGAGTACTGGGATTGGAGTAGCATTTGCTTTTTCAGCTATTTTTGGTCCAATTGGTTTTATTGTGGGGGGACTTGCAAGCTATTTTGGACTTGCAAAGTGGATTCTGCTTAAATTTAAATTGGGAGAAATAAAGCAGAATTTAAGGTCAAATCTAGATGATTTTGTATATAAAACTAAAAAGAAACTGAGAAATAAAGTGATGAACGAAATTAAGAAGATAGAAAATAAGACTGCTTCTATAAGGGAATCCAGTTTTGCTGAATTACACGGACCATCTTCTGAATATGATAAAATCATAGATTTTTTTGAAAGTCTAAACTTAGCAGCAGAATTTGACCTAAAAAAGAGAAGCCTACATGAGACAGTTTTTCAGGATTTTAATATTCAAGTTGATGAGTTGGTCAGCCGTTCTTAAGCTTCTTTAGCTAATCCAAAGAAGCTAAAAAGAGAACTAAAGATAATTAATTTAAATTTAGGGGGAAGTTAATTTGCAGATTATAGACTATATTAAGAAGACAGATCAAGTTATTTCAGATTCACCTCTTAGAAAAATAATTGAGTCTGAAGATGAACTGCCGGTTGAAATTTTAGAAAAAGACTTTATAACCATTCAGGAAGAGCTTAAGATAATCTCAGAGAAAATTGATAGAGCTTTAAATCTTGTTGTTATGGGAGAGGTTAAAGCAGGAAAATCAACATTTATTAATGCATTAATAGGTAGAGAAGTATCACCGGTTGAAGTTACTGAGACAACTGCTTCAGTAATAGAAATTTTTTACAGTGAAAGTCCTCAGGGTATTATAAGAAAAAAGAATTCAAAAAATTTCGCAGGATCTCCAGAAGAAATTTTTGCTGAACTTAGTGCAGAAAAGGGTAATTTAGATTATTTTTCTGATGTGAAAAATGTCAGCCTTGCTCTTCCTTTTGAAAATCTTAAAAAGCTAAATATTGTTGATACACCAGGTCTGGCATCTATAACAGAAGAAAATGAAGCGGTTACTGTAAACTATATCCAGAAAGCAGATGTTGTCCTATGGCTTTTCAATGGTAATCATATGGGACAGGCTGATGTTAAGGAAAAACTTTCAGAGACTGCAAAATATGGTAAACCAGTTATTGGAATTGTAAATCGGGTGGATGAAGTAGATACATCTCCAGAAAGACTTAAACTTTATACTCAGAGAAAGTATGAAATATATTTATATGATATATTTACACTTTCGGCATTCCAGGCTTATCAGGCAAAGAAAAATGATGACCAAGACCTCCTCAATGAATCTGGCTATACTGAATTAATAGATTATCTGGAGAACAACATTGAAAAAGAGTCAGAAGAAGTGCAGGAAGAGAGTATAATATCATCTCTCAATTCAATTATAAATAGGGATATAGTTCTACATGAATCATATCTTAGAAACATAGAGTTTATAAAAAACCAGTTAGAAGTACATAATGATGAGATCAAATACCACAATGAAAGAATTAAAAATAATATTGAGAGCAGACTCAGAAACTGGGTTAGACAAGATATTTTTAGAAATGAAAAACGTGAATTATTTAATATGGTAGAAAATATGGGGGCTTTAAGCAGCAAAAAGACGAGGAATGCAGTTAAAAATAGGCTTAAAGAACTTTTTTCTGAAGAAAGAATCAAAAACAAGCTTATCAACAGAATTGAAGAGGTAGAAGACTATTTCCGCAGTGAATGGGAATCATCTGTTGAAGAAGTTCACAGAAATATCAAAGAAAACATAGAAGATTTTTTGGCTGAAGAGCAGAAACTGGTTAAAAACGAAATTAGCCAGATTTCTTCAGGTGATTTTTTAGTAGAAGGTATTGGCCAGGGGGCTGCACTTGGAGGTGGAGCAGCATTTGCATTTGCTGCTTATACGGCTTGGCTTGGACCTTCTGCCGCATTTTTAACTATAGGTGGTCAGTTAGCAGCCTTTTTTCCACCCTTTCTACTTGCCGGTATAGCGGTTGGTGGTATATCTAGATTATTTAGTGTTAGAAAAGAAAAAGAAGAAATGAAAAAGGCAATACTTGAAAATATTAGAGATATCAAAGAAAATCAGCTTTTATCTATAGTACTGCCAGAGATTATAGATAAGATCAATCAGCAGAGTGATAAGGTTGCCGCAGAAATTGAAGATAAATTTATCCACAGTATATCTAACAGTTGGAATGATAAGGAAATAAAACTTCTGATCAATCAAATAAATCAACATGTTCAAAAACTGAAGGCTGCATCTGCATTATGATTTTTAATACAATCCTTAACTGGTGATTGGATATATTTGTCAAGTGCTGGCTAAGTAATAATGCGGAATATGAAAGGAGCATCTTTCATGAATAAAAAGAAGTTCAATAAATTGCATAATATTTTATATGAAATGGCAAAAACTAGTGGAAATATGGCTGGTAAAGCAACAAGTTTTATCAGTTCTCCTAATAAACTAGACAATATTAAAACTGCTGTTTATCCTGAAGCACTGTTGGCATTTTTATCTCAAAAAAACCTGCTCAAATTATCTGAGAGGATAACTGAATCTACTGCTAATATCTATGATAAAGCACTTGATGCTGAATATTTAAGAACCCATATAGGTGGTCCAAACCACAGAATGTTTGATGGTGGTCATGATATTGCTGGTGCCTGGGAGGCAGTAAAAAATGCATCGAAAGATGATTCTTTTGTTCAAGAAACTGCAGCATTGGCTAATTCTTTATGGAAAGATTTAAATACAGAAATGGGGCTGCCCTTTAGAACAATCAATAAGAGCAGTTATGATGAAACAGCTGCCTGGGTAAGCAAAAGCATTCCAACTGCTGATAAAAGTTGGTTTTATGATTTATTAAGTTATGATTCTTTTGAAATTCTAGCAGGTGCTTTAAGTGCAGTTGGAGTATTATTTGCATTAAAAAATGAAGATCTTGATAGTCTGGCTGAACTTTTGGGTTCAGCAGGTATAATTGCTATTATTTCGGCAAATCCACTTCTAGGAATTTTGATGGTTTTAACTGCTGCGTATGCATATTTTATAAAGAAAATGGAGTTTAAAAGCATAAAATTTGGAAGTGGGGCAGCTGTATCTTCAGTATCTATGGGTATCTTTGCTTTATTTAATTTATCTCTATTTTTTGAATTTATATTGGTTTTAATCATTGGATCTTTGATAAAGAAAAAGTTAGATAAAGGTATTTCAATTAAAGACTTAGATCATTACAAGTTACTAGTAAATAAATTACAAGTAGCTGGTGCTGAACCAGAAAAAGAAATATAAAAATTCTTGAATGTATTTGTATTACAATAAAAATTTTAAATTTTAATATTTACTTGCTAAATATATTAAGCCCAAATATTTTTTATATAAATAAGAAATAATGAAAAGCCCATCTTCTTTGTAAAAAAGATAGATGGGCTTTTCTAAGTTTATTCTGCTTGTATTTAAAATATTGGCTGCTGTCTTGAAACTTTCAATTTTTTAATATGACTTGAACAAATAATTATTGATTTTTATATCATTATTGTAAAAAAGGATAACCATTATTTATTGACTGATCTATATCCCAGATGGTGTCAAAATCCCAACCAACATAATTAGTTGAATCTTTCATTTCAGCTGTTGAAAGATCAGTTCCTCCATCAGAAGCACTTTGGCCTGATGTTTCAAAGTTCCAATAGTTTTCAAAATCTACTATGCCGCTGATATTATAACCTACTAATCCACCTACATGAGCTGTATTAACTGCAATAACCAATCCAATTGAATAACTTTTTTCTATACTACCTGAATTACCAATGGAACCAACCAAACCACCTACAGAGTCATACCCATGAACACTTCCTGTTGCATAGCTGTTTGAAATACTACCTCCATAACTATTACCAACTAATCCTCCAACATTATAACCACCAGAATCAACATTACCTTCTGCATAACTTTTAGTAATGTTTCCATCGGTATTATATCCTACCAGACCACCAGCACCATAACTATCTGAATAAACATCACCTAGTGCATAACTACCAGTTATATTTCCAGTATGATTTTCTCCTAACAACCCACCAACACCCGAAAATCCTTCGACTTTACCTTCAGCATAGCTGTCATTAATATTGCCCATGTATGAATAACCGACAAGACCACCAACACTTTCATTTCCTTTAACAATGCCTGTTGCATAGCTATTTGAAATACTACCTCTATTATTATGACCACTTAATCCACCTATATAATCTCCGTCAGCTTCTACTGTGCTTTCTGAATAACTATTGTCTATATTTCCTGTGTTGTCTCCAGAAATTCCGCCTACACGATTTTGACCATTTATATAACCGGTTGTATAACTATTTTCAATGGTTCCTTTGTTTAAACCAACTAAAGCTCCAACATATTGATCTCCTGTAATATCTGCATTTTCTAAACCTAAATTTCTTATAACTGTTCCATTAGAGATACTTGAAAATAAACCTATATAATCTGCTGTAGGTCTATTTATTACCAAATTACCTATGCTCTTATCATTACCATCAAAAAGCCCATTAAATTCTCCTGATAATCCCCCTATTGGTATCCAACCACTTCCATCCATTATTTCAAAAGCACTACTGCTTGCAAATTGCTCATAACCTCTAGATTCGGAATTCAAGTTAGATTTCATCAAATAAACGGAGCTTGGATTATCATTAACAAAAAATAAATCATACCAGTCATTTATAATATGATCAAAAACAGCCACATCTACATTCAAATCATTTATCTTATTTTCATTCTCATACAACTTATTAAATGAAGCTAGGTTCTCTAACTTTTCTTCATTCTTTTCTTCATTGCCATCTCCAGCAATATCATAAAAGTATATACCAAATATCGAATTATTTATCTCATTATTACTAATTTGAGCTAAGTTTTCCGTATCCAAATATTTAATATATATTCCTGATCCAAAATAATTAATAGTATTTCCAGATATAGTTATATTTGTATTGTCATTATTTGAATTTTGTATTTCGATGCCCTTTGAATTTCGAAGATTAATACCATCAAATATATTGTCTTCTATTTTTATATTTAATTCTTCAGTTGATTCAGAACTAATACTGATATATGGAGCTCCACCACCTGAACTTATATTTATATCACCTATTGAATTGTTAGAAGTTTCTTCATAAGTGCTGAATATATTATTATTTATATCTAGATTACCTTTAAGAGAAGAACCACTACCTATTATGCTATTATATTCAGAATTTCCCATTGCAAAACCTGAAACAGTATTATTGCCATTGACCCTTACAAGTGAACTGTCTCCGATAATATTGGCTCTTTCACCATCTTCTTTAAAGGTGGTTTGAATTGTTCCATTATCTGACTGAACATCAAGTTCTCCATATCCAGTAGATAAGAGTTTTTGCCCGTATTTCAAATCTAAATAATAAGAGCCTAAATCGAAATCATTTTCTCCACCAAGAAGAACTATAACATCATTTGATTCTTGGGTTTCTAAAGAAGGTCTTAATGTCATAGAAATATCAGTGATATGTACTTCGTTTAAAACTTCATTAATCAGATAATCTATGTCAATTGGCTTATCTTTGGTTCCTTCTGTATTATCATTATCAACTGCAGTTACATACCAGACCCTGCCTAGCTCGTTACCTAAAGAATCATAGGCTGTTAATTCTTCTTCCTCGCTGATTAGTGAATTCTTACTTACAGATTCACCTACAACTATATCTAAATCTCTTTCTGGCTTTTCGGTCATTCTAGCTTCAAGTATTTCTGGAGAACTTGCTGCAGCTTCTCTATCATCAGTATTACCTTTACCAAATGGTATAGACACTGCAAATGTAGCTTCTGTTTCACTTCCCCTTATATTATCATCTCTCCACTGTGCACCAATCTTCCAGGTGGTTTTATCTCTATCACCAAACTGCTTATCTATCCGTATTTGTCTTCCTGTCAGAGTTGGAGTATCACTTTCAAAAAATCTAAAGAGCTTTGCATAAATACCTATATCTTTAAATATTGTTTCTGTTTCTGTAAATCTTTTTCCTATTTCCAAATCCAGACCATTCATTGACTTGTAATATACTTCTTTGCCTGGTGATATTACTATTCTCCCACTGTTATTAACATAAGCAGAGGTTGATCCTGTACTAAAAGGTGCTAATACCTTTTCATCTTCAGTTATATAGCCATTAAGTCTAAAATCCCACTCATCAGTAAGTATCTCACCACCAATAGTCCACATATCCCAGTAGTGGTCATATTCTTCACGACGGTCCTTATAGGCATAGATACCTGCAATATGGTTATCAACATTATCTAGTTTATATCTGTAACCTAAACCTAAATTCCACTCATCAACATCGTCTTCACTTATCCTGTACCTGAAATCAGTGAACCATAATGAATTTTCAGTATTTCTAAATGGATAAAACACACCTGCCTGACCTATAAAATCATCACCTGTAATACCGTTAAAATTTAATCTCGGAGTCCTTTTTACATCTTGAGCTGCTGCAGTAAATGAAATAGATACCGATAATAAAATGATCAAAACCAAAGATATTCTCTTTTTCTTTAACATATTTCCCCTCCTGTTTGTCTATTATTTTTTTAATAAACAATTAAATAATGTTTTTGTATTAATTTATAATAATTAATTCTGACAATAATAAAGTAATATTCTTTAGATTTATATTTTCGTGCAGAAATATATAGCTTTTTTGATTTTTAGAATATGAAAGCCAAAAAATTATATTATAGCATAATTCTAGATTAAGTTAATTATTCCTTTATAATTTAGTAAATTTATGCTTCTTCTTAAAAGTGAAATTTTTTATTTTTATGTAAAGCATAAGTTTTTACTTTATGAATGATGTTTTATTTAAAAAAAAGCTCAAAACTTTATATTAAAATAACTATTGTGAATGTCAAATAATATGCATAAACTTGTACCCACTAGTTAGCTATATGAGTAGTGGGTATTTTTTTTCTTCGATTAAGTAGTTTAAATATATGGAATATTTTTCTTAATTAAAACGAACAAATGTATTATAATATTATTATTGAATAAATTAAATTTTGAAATAATTAGATAATAAACTATAATAGGTATATAATTAATTCTAATATTTGACGTTATGTCTAAGGTGAGAGGAGGGACTTTATGGAAGTTAAAAACAGACGTGAACTACATAATAAACTTAATGATATAATGAACAATGTTTATGTTAGCCGCAAAGAAAAACAAAGACAAAATATCAATCAGAATTTAGTTAAAACTTATTTGATTGAAGGTCATATTAATCAAACTGATCCTCCTTCTCATGATGACTTTTTGCGTTTTTTTAGAGACAAAGCAAAAAATATTAAATATAAAGTTGAGATAAAAGAAACTGAAGAAAAATATTTATATAAATTATTATTTGATAAAGTTGAGTTTTTTCTTGATGCAGAACTTGATAAAAGATTTTTTATGCTCTATAGTTCAGAAAGATCAAAAGCAACAGATACTGTAATTGATCGTTTGTTAAAATATATTTCTGATTTTGATAATATATGGTTTAGTAAAAAGTTGATGGAGTCAACTGATAATTATACTACATGGCGTGGTATTTCAATAAATCATGATCAAATCGATTTAGAGAATACAGAAGAAAATAGTGAAAAATTAAATTTAAAAATAAATAACTCTTCAGAATCTAAAGTTAAAGGTTTAGTTAATTTACTAGCTTCAGACGAACAATTTTCATATACTACAGGGATTTCTCATTTAAGTTTGCTAAGCCAGGAAAAGCATGATTCTTACAGTAGAATAATAGATGATTTACGTTATGATGGTAAATTTTCAACTAGGGGAAATAGTTTTAATCGTCATTTATGGCTGGTAAACAGAATTTATTCCGACTATAAGGATCTAGTCTATAATATTGAAGAAAATTATTCTATAAGTATTGAAAATAATAAATTGATTGGCTTACCAATTAATATTGAATTTAGAAGAGAAGATTTAACTGCTGAATATATAATTAAAGTAATTTTTTCTAATAAAAAACCTTTTAAACTCTGGGGCTATGCAGATAAAATAGACGATGGTTATTATAAAGTGCTGGCTGTGGATCTTCATAATGGTAATCAGGGAAATAAAATTAATTTTGAAATAACTAAAGATTTTATTTCAGTATATCTTTCAAAAAGAAATTGTGGTAATACAATAGCCCGTCTTGTCTGCAATATTCAGCAATATTTAGACTCTCAAATAAAAGTTTGGGGAGGTCAAGATAATGAGCTATTCTGATAATTATAGAGAATTTTAGTTTGCAACTTTCGGGAATACTACTTTGCAATTCCCGGTAATTTTATTATACAATAAATATTCAGCATACAGAAAACATCCTAGAATAGTTTTTAGTTTAAGTAAAACAAGCTGTTTATAATCTGGAATTTTTTTGAAATAAAGATTGAAATGTTATTAAATTTGATATATAATTTAGTTAGTCATTAATTTAAAGACTTAAGGAGATGATAATTATGGCTACCAGTTCTTTAGAAAAAGATAAGTTTATAGTTACAGATCCAGAAATGATAAAGAAAATTAATCAAGAACTTTCTCGCGAAAAAAGTGGAGCTGAATTAAATAAAAAAAGAGATGATTTTGAGCAAACAATGAAAGAACTAAAAAGAGGTAAGAAGTTATTAAAACAACTATAATTCCTTTAAGTGAATTTATAGAAACAGCTGAAACTAGAAATAAATATTTTTTAGTGGAAAAGGCTGTTTCTAATTTTTTTTGCGAGAAAAATCTAGATGTTGAAAAATTTTTAAGAGAAGATGCTATTAATCGAGAAAAGAGAGATTTAACAAGAACTTATTTGATTATAGATCAAAATAAATTTGAAGAAAAAAATGAAATTAGTATTGTTGCATACTTTTCAATTGCCTTAAAAACATTGATTATTCCTCAAACTTTATCTAATTCTAAGATTAAAAAGATAGATGGATTTTCTAAAGATGCTAAAGAAAGTATAGTTT
>Ga0182237_100185_pt1 | contig 20369 bp, 16 predicted proteins | sample hydfratesGB_TF_B_FD_132457 | JGI IMG/M metagenome (GOLD analysis project Ga0182237, IMG submission 132457) | Subsurface microbial communities from deep shales in Ohio, USA - hydraulic fracturing test GB_TF_B | ecosystem: Environmental > Aquatic > Deep subsurface > Shale gas/oil reservoir >... | reverse complement strand
TTTGCTTATATTTCAGGGGGAAAGTTGGCGGGTGAAACATTCGCTTGTTAACAAAAAAAATTCCTCACCGGGGTAGGGAAAAATTTTTTGCAAAAATAGGGAATTTCTACTTGCAAAAAACAGGGCCCGCTGCCGCTATTCATGTTTGATAACAATCATAATTTCGGCAGTAGTTAGTATTTGTAATTTTGTTGAAAACACCTGTTTGCGGTTTTGATGTAGTAACTGTACAAACTATACTCCTGAAAGTTGTTGATGAGGACAAAACATTTATATTAAACTTCAAAAAAGGTGAACCTAATTGGTCTTATTTTTCTGTAGATCATGTTTCCAAGTTGCCCGCTACAAAGTGGAAACAATACAATCTTAATAAAATGAGCATAAAGGAAAGAGACAAGATTATAGATTCTTTAGTAAAATATTTTAATGTTTTTTCAATGTGATGGGTTTGATATATGTCGCTTGTCTGAATTGTTGGTACCTGCGCTCATATCTATTTCAAATTTTCAGATGAATGCTTTGCTTATTGACGGTATAAATTGAAAAAATATAAGGTAACGACGGGTTTTGTCGCAATTGTGTGTTTTATTATAGATATCATTAAGTGTAATCTTTTATAGGAGGTACTTTTGACGTTAGCTGATTTTATTCAAAAATATGATTTTAAGGGTTCTGTAGTTCTTCTAGAAGGCAAAAGAGACGTAGCAGATGCTGATAAGTCGAAGCTTATAGATTTGGGAAAATTATTGGCTGAGCAAACAGAGCATATGATTTTCAGAAGTGGCAACGCTGACGGGGCTGATTATTATTTTTCCAAAGGTGTGGCAGAAGTGGATGCTGAGAGATTGGAAGTAATAATCCCTTATTCAGGACACAGAAAAAAAGCTAACATAGCCAATAAAACATATGATTTGGATAATATAGATTTAGAGAAGGAAAAAGACGTTATTGAGCAGTCTATGAAGAATAAAGAAATGAAAAATCTTATCACAGAATATGTTTCAGGCGTAAGAAACCGGAACACAATAAAAGCCGCATACATTATCCGGGATACTGTAAAAGTAATCGGCACTTCCACCATTTCTAAAGCCAGCTTCGCAATATTTTATGATGATTTGGATAAACCGAAAAACGGCGGTACCGGGCATACAATGTTAGTTTGCGAACAAAATGATATACCTGTAATAAATCAGAAAACCTGGTTTGAGTGGCTGAAATAAATTTGTGAGGTATTTGAATGTATAGTTTTAAGATAGAAGAGGGCAGGCTGAGATTTTTCGATAACACTAAAAACATAAATGACTCCGGATTTCCATCTTTGGGAAAAATCGTTCCTTCAATGTCCAAAGATTCAGTAGAAGGTATTGAGACTACAATTTTATATGAATTGTCAGGCTATAGTTTCGATGAGTTTATTAACGTTGTCAGGCGGAGTGATTTCGTAATTCAAAATAAAGCGTATCAAACTTTTTTGTTGGATTCAGCTAAATTAGTTTCCAAGGCTTTGGATGATGATGTTGGGTTACTAATAGTACCTCAAAATATTTCGTATTTATTACGGGATATTCTGGATAGAATGAAGCATGTAAGACCGGGGCTTAAAATAATCTATGAATCGTTTCGGGACTTTGATTTGAGTAAGATTCAAATCAATTATGAAAAATACAATATCACCGAAAATTTGAAAAACAAAATGGAAGGTATTATTTCCGATGCTAAAGAAACGGGTGTTTTCCGGTTTGAAGAGGTACCGAAGCAATTTAAAGAAGAAGTGAATAAAGGATTAAATATGGATTACCGTAAAGTGCGCCCAGAGTACGTTTATGGACAAAATGTTGCTGTTATGGATGATGCTTTGGGTGAAAACGTCGATCTGCAAACAATGATACGCTGCATAAAACTTTTCGCTCCTGCAAAAATTGAAGCAATGAATTTAATTTAATAACTCCTAAAGATGAACTGTGAGTATTTTGCTTTAAAATTTTAAATATAGCCAGTAATAAAGATAGACTATTTTGGATTAGTATTCCAAAATAGTCTGGAAAATTATGGAATGGTTGTCCATTTTTTTCTACTTTTTTCTGTTAAGCAGAAACGTATAAATTATTAACATATAGATTGATATCCCTCGGCTTTGCACCACTGTTAAATATCAGCTTTGCTGATAGACCAAAGGTCATTTAACAGGGCAGGGGTGAAAAGTATCAAATGTCATCTCGACCGGAGTGGAGTGGAGTGAAGTGGAGAGATCTCTTTTACTTAATGCTATATGCTAAATAAATATGCAATTATGCTTAGGTAAGAATGTATTGTATATTATTTTTTATTATAAGGTATTTATAGTCGCAATAGTTTATAACTTTTACCCACACTTCGTAAGTGTAGGTAAAGTGTATTGATATACCAACAAATATGCAAGTGTGCTTACTTCTTTATAAAGATCAAAAGGTTACTGAGGTTGAATTTGTCTTGGAATATGATACCACTGCTGGCTTTGCTACTTTATCAATGGAAGATATAAGACCGCTTAAGTCCATGAAAATTTGTATGCCAGAGACGAACTAAAGAACTTATCACATATAACTATATGTCACATAACATCTTTTACACTAAAATGTGATAATAAAATCCAAAATTGATTTGTATTGACCATATTTTTATTTAGGTCTAAATATATTAACTTAGGATGCTTTGCATAAGCTTATTATTGCAATTCTGCAGTATTATGCTACCTGCCTAATTTTGTTATATTTTTCTGCTTATGCGAAACAATATTTCAGGAGCTAAATATGTCCAAAAGTAAATTTAAAGTGTTAATTGCAGAAGATGATAGGGATGCCCGCAAGCTGTGCAGAGATTTTCTGGAAAATCTTAATTTTGATGTTTACGAAGCATCAAACGGAACGGATGCTCTCGGGACAATTGAAAAGGAAGAAATTTCTATGGTTCTGCTGGATTGGGTTATGCCTGGGATTGAAGGGATAGAAGTCTGCAGGAGAATAAGGGATCTGGATATAAACAGATATATCTATATTATTATGGTCACGGGTAAATCCGAAAAAAAAGATATAATAGAAGGGTTGCAGGTTGGGGCTGACGATTATGTGGTTAAACCGTTCAGCTTTCAGGAGCTGAAGGTTAGAATAATGTCCGGTGAGCGTATTCTGAAGCTCGAAAAAAGATTGAGAGAAGCTCATGAGAAGCTTTATGAACTTTCCGCATATGACAGTCTTACGGGTGTTTTCAACCGCGCTAGTATTCTTGATAAATTCAGCCAGGAACTTGAAAGAGGACAGAGGATAGGGCACGAAGTAAGTGTTATTTTTGCTGATATCGATGATTTTAAAAGTATTAATGATAAATTCGGCCATCTAATCGGCGATGAGGTTCTAAAAGAGATTGCCGATATTATGTCTGAAAACTGCAGAAATTATGATTTTGTCGGCCGTTACGGCGGTGAGGAATTTGTTGTTATTGTGCCCGGTCTCAAATCGGACTGCGCCTGCAGTGTGGCAGAAAGGATGAGAAAAGCTGTTTGTGAAAGCCCTATTCATGTGGCCAATATGGAAATTCCCGTAACCTTAAGTTTGGGTGTCGCATCTTCAAAAGAGTCATATGATTCGAAAGAGATAATAGATCTGGCTGACAAGGCGCTTTATGAAGCCAAAAAAAGCGGCAAAAACTCCACTGTAAAGAGTAAAAAATAGTTATCAAGTATTAGTACTAAGTACTAAGGTAGAGGTAGAGGTAAAGGTTGAGGAAGTTGAATTAGTTGAGATGGTCTAGTGGTATTTAACATTGAACGTTGAACCCTGAACTAACCTCACTCTCACATTCACTATCTTGCCCCTTGTTTCTTGGAACTTAGCCCTTAACACTTACCACCCAACACCCATAACCCAAAACCCAAAACCTATAACCCAAAACCCATAAATTCAACCCCAGCTTTCTCAAAAATAATAAATTAAATCATACCAGTTTAGTATGAATTATAACTATTTGTAAAACATCATTAAATCAATAAGGCATAAAAGTTGCTATATGCATTTCATAATTTATTGGTAATAATTACAAATTATAAGTAATTTCGCATATATATAATATTGAATATTTTTATTTTAAGTTAATCTTATTTTAACTTGGGCTTGGGTATGAAAACTATTTTGAAAATTACCTCTTTGTTTTTTTTACTTTTTTTACTTGTTGGTTTTGAGCAAAAACCTGTTTGTGAAAAATGCCATGATACAAACTTTCAGAATGTAGAGGGAAGTATTAAAAAATGCATATCCTGCCATAAGAATTTTACACACAGGAAAAAGCTGCCTCTTGAAGGGTTTGATAATAAAGACTGTACCCTCTGTCACAATCACTACAGTTTTGATAGATTGTATTTAAAAAGCGAATTTGTAAGAAGTCTGAAAGGAGAATATTTAAATCCCCACAATTCATCCTACATGTGCGTTTCGTGCCACAAAACCACAGAAGCCGGTAAGCTGAGCAAAAAGCTTTTGTTTCCTAATGACGTGGAGGTATGCGAACGTTGTCATAATGAAAAGTATGTTACCATGGAGGCTCACAGTGTCAATTTTGAATACCGGAAAAGCAGAAGTGTTAAAATACCGGATGATTTTCCCCTTTATAAAGGAAAGGTTACCTGCCTCACCTGCCATAAATTCAAGTGTGAAAAAGATACCGGTCATGTTGCTGCAAACGATTTCTATCTGAGAGTGAAAACCAGCTCAAGACAGCAGTTCTGCCTTAGATGCCACGTAAGTACTGAGTTTAAGAGGTATAACCCTCATATTCAGTTTGATGAAAAAGGTAATATTATCCATGAGACATGTGTTGTCTGCCATTCTAAGGAACCGGATCTTCGTACTGATGACAGCAGAAAAGATGTGAAGTTAAAAGGTACTGTTAATGAAATATGCAACGGTTGTCATATGATCAGAACCGACCATCCCACCGGTGTGAATCATATAAAAAAGATGCCCGAAAAGATGATTACTTATCTGAAAAATAACATAAAAGAAAAAAATATATATTTCCCTATTGGAGAAGGAGGAAAAGTACTTTGTGTAACATGTCATTTGCCGCATCAGTTTCGTTTGATAGAGGGGCAGGCGAAAGGTAAGTATCCGAAAAGAACGCGTATGCTTTCCGGGTATGATTTATGTCTGATGTGCCATGAAAAATAATTTGTAGGAGAGGGATATGAAGAGAGTTTTATGTGTTTTCATTGTTTTGCTTTTGTTAATTGCCACAAAGTATGTTTATGCCGCCGATGACGAAAACTGTATCCTCTGTCACAAGTACAGAGCCCTTGCCAGGGTTGATGATACGGGTGAAACCAGGCTGTTTTATGTCAATGAGGATCTTTACCAGAGTTCTGTGCATGCCAGAATCAAGTGTACAGAATGTCATTCGGAAATTGAAGAAATCCCTCATAAAACTGATACCAAAGTGGATTGTATGAATGAGTGCCATTTGACAGAGCCAACCAGTGAAAAAAGATTTTCTCACAAGGGTGTACAAAAAGCTTTAAAAAACAGTATTCATAACCCCGATAATAAGCATGTTAATAACGATGATCCGGAGGATTTCCCGAACTGCATTGATTGCCACACCAATCCTTTGTTTAAACCTTTGAATATTTATAAAAACGTAACTTCAGAAGGTCTTAATCCGAAAGCACTTGCACGTTGCGCCCTGTGTCATGAAGATGAAAATTTTGTGAAATATTTTTATAATCATGTCAGTCACAGATTGCACAGAAGCCGGAATAGTAAAGAGATTCTTAATATGTGCCAAAACTGTCACAAAAAAGAAGAGCTGGCAAAAAAACATGACCTGAAAAATGCTGTGGAAACGTATCTGGACACATTTCACGGCAAAGCAGTAAAGTTTGATTACCATGGTGCACCTGATTGTATAGACTGCCACGTTAAGATGAACAAATCGGCTCATTCCATAAAAAGTTATGAAAATCCTGAAAGTGCAGTACACAAAAGCAACAGATGGAAAACTTGTGCCAGGCCTTCCTGTCATCCTGATGCAGGCCCCGGAATGGGTGAAGTAAGGATGCATGTTGTTATAGACAAGAAACTTTATCCTTATGAATATTATACAGCACTTGGGTTTACTGTACTTACGCTTGGTGCTTTTATACCGCTCATTATTGTCCTTATCCTTGAGCTTATAAGGGATTTATTTCCTAATCTTTCATTGAAAAAGCGCAGGAGGAATTAAAATGACAAATCAGCCTTTAATTAAAATAGCAAAGGGAAAAAAATATTACCTGAAAATGAATTATGCACAGAGAGTGCAGCATTTTATTCTTATGTCAACATTTATACTGCTTGTACTTACAGGCTTTCCTTTGAAGTTTTACTACTATCCCTGGGCGGAATCACTTATGGGTTTTTTAGGAGGACCTGAGGTGACTGCAGTAATACACAGAATTTGCGGTGTTACAATGGTCGCTCTTTTTTTTTACCATTGGTACTACCTGTTTAAAAACCTGTTTAGATATTATATTTTGCCGGCAAAAAAGAAAAAGGCTTTCTCCGTATCGGGTATGCTTAAGTTTATTTATTATTCCCCGATGTTTCCGAGAATTAAAGATTTAAAAGATGTAAAGGATTTCCTGAAATATGTCTTTTTTATTTCTGATGAAAAGCCTAATCATGAAAGATTTCATTGGCGGGAAAAATTTGACTACTGGGCGGTCTTTTGGGGTATTCCGCTTTTAGGGCTAACCGGAGCGATTCTTTGGTTTGAAACGTATGCCACCAAGATAATGCCGGGCTGGGCTGTCAATGTCAGCTTTATTGCTCATTCCGATGAAGCTTTGCTGGCAGCTGCCGTTATTCTTATCTGGCATATGTACAACGCTCATGTGAATTATGATAAATTTCCAATGTCTCCCCTTTTTCTGACGGGATATCTTCCCGAAGAAATTATGAAGCATGAATATTATCTTGAATGGGAGCGTCTTGAAAAGATGGCAGAGCAAAATCCTGATATAGTCTTTAATGTTGACAGTTATAAGCGAAGAAAAAAAGAAGAACTGGAAAAACAGTTCGATGTAAATATGGAAGCCGTTGAAGAACTATCTGACGATAATTCTTCAGATACTAATTCCAGGGGGTAGGATGTGAGTGCAAGAGAAAAACTTTCATTTGTTAAAAAGATATATTGTATTATCGGAATATTTCTTCTCCTCGGTTCCACTTATCTTGTTGTAAAGCTTGTGATGCATATCTGGCACAAAGTACCTGAAGAGTCTGCACATGAGAAAAAAATGACTGAAGAAGAGAAGATGTTCAAAAATATGATGGAAGGTGTCGAAAAGAAAGTGGAATATGATTTGGGGTATAAAGTGATAAGAGAGGAAAAGATTGAAGATCACTTTCATCATATAGGCAACGTGCCGAAACACGATAAATTTAATTTATGTATAAGCTGTCATGGTGATGTTCCGCACGATAAAAGCAAAGAGATCAGGGCTTTTCTTAACATGCACAGTGATTTTTTAGCCTGTGAAACATGCCATATAAAAATTGAAAAAGATTCGCATAAAAAATATGTATGGTACAGCAAAGAAAACGGTAAGCTGAAAGAGATTAAGGGTATAGAGGATTATTTAAGCAATGCAAACTATAAACTTATGCCTTTAAAATATGAGAAAGGCAATTTTAATCGTTATGATTCTGAGCAGTTAAGGGAGTTTGTGCAAAAATTCAAAAATATTCTCCCTGACTTAGGGCCGTCCCGAAAAAGCCGGGGACAAAAAATGATACATAAAAGCGTATCGGAAAAACCTGTTTCCTGCGGGGAGTGTCATGCCCAAACACTTAGTGAATCATACCTTCCCCTTCAGGAAGTTGGCTATACAAAAGGTAGAGTAGCGCAGATACTTGGTAATGAAGTTGTGGGAATGGTTAAAAAATATGAAAAATTTTATATTCCGAAGCTTTTTTCTCCCGGACAGAAGGAAAAGAGCCGTGACAAGTGATATGTAATGCGTAATAGGTGATGTGTGTTAAGGGCTAAGTTCCAAGGAACAAGGGCTAAGTTAAAGACAAAGGTAGAGGTAGAGTGGAGAAATCTCTACCGTTATTTGACGTTAGAGATTCCTCGGCTACGCTCGGAATGACAGGAAAAGTTGTATAGCATCCGCCATAGGCGGACAAATAGAATGTTCCACATAATTTACCAGTCTAAATGACTGGTGCTAGCCGCAGGCATTCTTGCGACCGGAAGCGAGCACCGAGCACATAAGCATATATGTGCTCGGTGCTCGGGAAGAAATCTCTGCCATATTAACGATATAGTAAACAAATATGCAAGTGGGCTTAGGTAATAGATTATGGACGATGGGTTTAAGGTATGAATAGATTAAAATTGAGTTGGTTGAGATAGCTTAGAGAGTTGAAATGGACATTCAATTGAATTAGCTCATTCTCTAAGCTGTGAAGCTGAAGCATAAAAAGCATATCATATTTATACATCGGAGTTTTGAATGAGGAAATTATTTTTACTGATTCTGTTTTTTTTATTCGCAAATAATGTGGGTAACTCATACGCTCTTAATTTAATACCTGTAAAAAAAGCGGGAGAGGTTAATTTTAAAAAACACTCCCTGCCCACTGATGTGGTTTTTAGGGACTCCAATTCTTTTTATGTGCTGGATGCCTACGAACCGGCCGTATTGCTGTATGAAAATTTCCAGGAAAAACAGAAAATAAAACTGAATGCACCGGATGAGGGGATGTGCTTTGAAAGGCATGAAAACAAATATTTTATATGTGTCCCTGCAGAAGGTAAAATCTATATTTTAAATGAAAATTTTAGTATTTCCGGCAGTATTCAGAATTCACAGGGTGCTTTTGACCCTACGGATATAGCTTTTTATGACAACAAATATTATGTTGCCGACAACGATAATCACAGAATAATGGTTTTTAACGAAAAAGGCTCCCTGATTAATAAAAAAGGAAAATACGGGTTTGATTATCTGATGTTCAGGTATCCCTTTGATATTGCGATTGACAGCAGAGGGGATTTATTTGTTTCTGAAGTTATTAACACAAGAATTCAGCAGCTGACGTACGATTTGAAATATGTAAATTATATTGGAGGGTGGGGGGTATCTTCCGGTCACTTCTACAGGCCTAAAGGCGTTGTGATTTACAAAGATAAATATCTTTTTGCAGCTGATGGATATATGGGGCTAATTCAGGTTTTTGATAAAAAAGGTAATTTTATAGGCGTTCTGGGAGATTCTGACGGTAAAAAACTGAAGTTTGTATCGCCTGTCAGGATGACAATATACAAAAATCAACTTGCTGTAACAGATTTTCTTGCTAAATCAGTTAACATTTTTGAACTCAAAGGTTTTGAATGAAAAAAACGATTATTTGCCTGATATTATTTTTTGTGGCTCTTCAAGTATACGCTAAAGGCGGAGGTAACCCTGACTCTGCTAAAGAGTGTGCAATATGTCATTACGAATGGATGGATCCATTTTTTTACGAATTTAGCGGGACCGATTTGGTTCCTTATCAGAAGGAACGTGTGGTTGCTACGCAGGAAATATGTTTCGGATGTCACGACGGTACTGTTGTTGACAGCAGAAAAAGGGTCTGGGCAAAGGATATGCACAAAACAGGTGTTGAAATATCTGAGGAGATGAAAGTTCCCGATATCCTTCCCTTGAAAAACGGTAAAATTGTATGCAAAACGTGCCATACGGCTCACGGTACCGGTAATCCCCGGGAGGAAGGATATGAGAGAAGTATTTTCCTCAGAATGGACAACGGAAATTCGGAGCTTTGCAAAAGCTGTCATACAAAAAAAACCGGCCATTTTAATCACCCGCAGAAGCAGGTTAACTACAAAATTTCAGAGAAGTTTTACAAATACGGCGGTGAATTAGGCACAGATAATAATCAGGTTATTTGCCAGAGTTGCCATACTCCTCACGGCCCCAAGGAGAGTAAACTTCTTATAGGGCATTTGGAGGATTCGGATATATGCTTCATGTGTCATACAGATAAGCTGAATCCGAATCTTTCGTATAAAAAAGGGCTGCTGAATCATCCCGTTAATATTAAGCATGAAGATAATAAGAAAGTTAAATTATTGAAAAACTATGGTGGTATGTTTGCTGGAAAGAATGAAATTATATGTCTGAGCTGTCACAACACGCATAAGGGAGTGAGTGAACAGCTGCTGGTGGTTTCAAACAGAGGCGATCAGCTTTGTCTTGTGTGCCATGACAATAAAAAGGAAATATACAGAACCAAGCACAACATGAAAAGGGAAAAAGGATTTACAAATAAAATGGGCGAATCTCCTTTTAATCACGGCGTGTGCAATGCCTGTCACGGTCCTCACGGCTGGAGCCTGAAACTTGGAAAAGGGGATGACCTTGTGGAGAAGGCATGTTTATCCTGTCATTCAAAAAATCTTGTGGCTGAAGAAAAAACTATAAATAACAATCTCTATAACCACCCCACCGGTAAAAAACCTGAAAAAGTTAAGAAGCTTCCGCTTTTTGGTGAAATAGTAGACTACTTTTCCGGGAATTTTGATAAAAAAAAGTCCGTTATGACGTGTGCCACATGTCATAATGTTCATAAAAACACTAAAAACTTCCTCAGAGATGAAACAGAAAACTCCCGGTTGTGTCTTGACTGTCATGAAAAGAAAAAAGAAATTTTGGATACAGGACACGGAAAAGAGGAAATAAACTGTTTGAGCTGTCACAAGATTCATAATGCGAAGAGTAAAAAACTGCTCAAAAATGACAAAATCGATAGAGAAGGGACCGGATTAGGCTGCTTTAACTGCCATTCAGAAGGCAAAAAAGCTGAAAAAAAGGTAATCGGTGAAAACTCCCACCCGGTAAATGTAAAACTAAAGACTGAAATGTTAAGGGAAATCAATATTGATGATAAAGTATTGACCTGTGTATCCTGTCATAATCCCCATAAGAAAACTGAAAATCTCAACGATATGGAAATGAACTTTATGAGAATTGAAGGCAAAAATTATGATGAAATATGCTCCGAATGTCATGAAAATAAGGATAAAATTTATAATACCGACCATGATCTGAGAGAATCCGGAGAAAGTAAAAGCATATGTAATGAATGTCATTTAGTCCATAATGCCAAATCTGAAAGAATGATTTTCAGTTTTAAGGTTTCAAAAGATAAAGGAAAATCAATATGCCTTAACTGCCATAGGGATGAAGGACTTGCTGACAAAAAACCAATTGAAAAAGTATCGCATCCTGTCGGGACTGTTGAAAAATTCAGCGGGGACAAAACATATCTGGATAATCAAAGCGGCAAGTATTTTCTCTCCTGCAATACGTGTCACGATCCGCATCTTAACGGTCCTGAGAAGGGTGATGAAGGTGATATAAACAATAGTTTTATAAAAATAAATACTGGTGAAAATGTCTGTCTGGCATGTCATAAAGATAAAAAGGAAATTTATAAAACGAAACATTATGTGGCTGAATTTCCTGAAAAGGATGAGAAGGCTGAAGAGTTTGTTGAAGAAGGAGATGTGTGCGGTATCTGCCACACGGTTCACAACAGCGGGGAATATCTGTTGCAGCAAAATAAAGACAGACCGGTTAAATGGTGTGAAAACTGCCACAGCGAAAACGGCTATGCTGTGGAAAAAACGTTTGATACATCTCATCCCTATAATGAAAAATTTAATGCCGATATAAATATGCCGCTCTTTAACGGCAAATTGGTATGTGCCACATGTCATGACCCTCACTTATCAAACAATAAATTTGTAAGGATACAAACAAAAGACGGCAATGATTTTAAATTTTGCTCAGAATGTCATAGCGGAAAAAAGCAAATTGTCCGCTCCGATCATAATATGCTTATTTTTAAAAAGGAGAATTTTGACAATGTATGTAACAGCTGCCATAAAATGCATAACTTTCCCGAAGAAAACAGCTTTCTTTTTCCTTTTGAAGTTTCATTTGAAAAAGGATTTGTAAAGGAAGTATGTTTTTACTGCCATAATAAAGACGGTATAGCCGGTGAGAAAACAGTAAAAAATTATGGCCATCCTGATATTCCTGTGACTTATAGATACAATGAAAAGATTGCCGATCTTGTGTTTAACAAAAAAGGAGAAAATGATATTTTAGGCTCAATTACCTGCGCCACCTGTCATGAGGCACATATATGGACATGGAAAAAAGGAAGCCGCTACAGACCTATGGGTAATCCGGAAGGCAATCAAATGAACAGTTTTCTAAGGTTTGATGAAGTGACAGGTATGTGTTCCGCCTGCCATGGGGTGGAAGCTCTGCCAAGGTTTAAGTATTACCACACGAACAAATACAGAAATGAAAAAAGTAAAGGCGGTGAAAGAAAAAGATCGATTTTTGACTTTATGATTGGACATTAAAATAGTGCTAAGTTTACCCTGTTAAATATCAGCTTTGCTGATAGACCAAAGGTCATTTAACAGGGCAGGGGATGACAACTTTTTTTCATTTTGACGAAACCGAGCACATAAGCATTTATGTGCTCGGTGGAGCGGAGAAATCTATAGCGCTGTTTGACAAGAGATTCCTCGGTTCCACTTCGTTCCACTCGGAATGACAGGAAAAGTTGTATAGCATCCGCCTTGTGCTGATAAATAGGATGCTACACATATTTACCAGTCCAAACGACTGGTGCTATCCGCAGGCATTCTTTCGACCGAGCACTTAAAGCGTTTAGTGCTTGGGAAGAAATCTCTATTATAAGAAACGATATAGCAAACAAATATGCAAGTGTGCTTATTAAATATTAAAGAATCCTCTGCAACTTCTAATGACCTCAAATTAAATTTTGTCTTTGATTTTTGTTTATATGTTGTATAATTTGATTCGAGGGCTTTAAAGTCAGTAGGTATATTTTTTGCTTGTACATTTAAGCTGAATTATTAAAATTGGGAGGTTAGAAGTGAAAAGAATATTTTTGGTAATGTTGTTTTGTTTTGCATTTTCAGGTTTGGCTTTTGCTGCCGGCTGTGTCACGGGCGAATGCCATTCAGAGATTCAGGAGTACGAATATCTGCACGGTCCTACTGCAGCTATGCAATGCGAAGTTTGCCATACGGCAAGCTCTGAAGAATTAGAAAATCATAAAAAAAGACCAAAAAGTTTTATAGATTTTAAAAGCCCAGTCAAAGATGGACCGGTATGTGTCATGTGTCACAGCAATCAAAGAGACGGTAAGAATGTTCACTTCCCTGTTGAAAATGGAGATTGTACCTCCTGTCACAATCCTCATGGTGGGAATAATAAGTTTTTTGTAAAAGGCAAAGCCGAAGCTGACACATGTATGCAGTGTCATGAAAAAGGTATGTTTAATAAGAAGTACCAGCACGGCCCTTTGGCAGCCGGAGAGTGTGCTTCCTGTCACGATCCGCATGCTTCAAATTATAAAGCACATCTTAGATTTCCGCCGGACGAATTGTGTTATCAGTGTCATGGTGATAAAAAAGAAGCATTTAACAAAGCAGTTGTGCACGCTCCAATAAAGGATGGATGTACTTCCTGCCATGCACCTCACAGTTCTAATGCTAAATTTCATCTGAAATCCGCAAGTGAAAAAGAACTGTGTGTGGAATGTCATAAAGAGACTACACCCAAGCTGATGAATAGGATAAAAAGTGCTGAGTTTCAGCATAAACCTGTGGAAGACGGTAACTGCGGCGGATGCCACAACCCTCATGCTTCTGAATTTGGTCAATTATTGCGGTCAGAAGCAAAAACTGTCTGTTTCAGCTGCCATTCGGAGCTTGGAAACAGGGTGAATAATGCAGCATATGTACACGGGCCGGTTGCAACAAGCGGCTGTTCAGCATGTCACAGCCCCCACGGCTCGGATAATCCTTTTATACTGTTTGAATATTTCCCCAAGGAATTTTATAACCCTTATCAGCAGGGTATGTATCAGCTGTGTTTTGAATGTCACGATCAAGAAATACTTGCAAAACAGTACACACAAGAGGCCACCAAATTCAGAAACGGCAATGAAAATCTACATTATACCCATGTTATGATTAAAGGTAAAGGAAGGAGCTGCAAAGCCTGTCACGAAGTGCATGCTTCCAATCAGCCTTTACAGGTGCGAAAGAGTGTACCTTATGGCAGCGGAGATTGGAGACTTCCTGTGAATTTTACTAAAAAGGAGAATGGCGGGACCTGTGTTGTGGGATGTCATAAACCGAAAACATATAATAGGGAAAATGCGTATAACAATCAGTGATGACTACGCTTTGTTAAAAATATTTGTTTAATATTAAAAAAGGAGCTGGGTATGAATTACAGAATAATTTTAGGATGCCTTCTTTCTCTTTTGATTGTTTCAACAGTTATCGGTGCATTTCCTTTACAACAGCTCGAAAAGGGTGATACCGTTTCCCTTCAGGAATTCAAAAGATTGAATAACGAATTGTCAAATATAGATAAAAGTGCAGAAACAAAACTTTTGCTGCTTTGGAGGCATGATAAGCGTACGAATGTTGATACGGTTAAAAACTTTGTTGAAATGTGCAGTAAAAGGGATGTTCCCTGTGTTGCAGTTGATCTGCAGAACGGTACGATGGAAAAAGTAAAAGAAATAGTCGGTAAAACAGGTAAAAATGTTTATTTTGCTCAGGATAATAGTGGTCTGACTGATGATTGGGGTATTTTTACTCTACCTGTAACACTTTTTCTGGATAAAAATAACAAAGTAATAGATGCTGTTGGTTTTGAAGGGCAGTATGCTGTAAAAGTGGGAAGATATGTTGATTATCTTACCGGCAAGATTTCCGAAGAGGAATTCAAAAAGTTTGAAAACACAAGCGACGTAAATGATAGAAGGAGTAAACTTCCCAAAATCAATTTTATAAAAAGACTCATCGAAGACGGTCAGCCGGAGGACGCTAAAGAGCGTCTGAGCAAACTCGATAAAAAAGATCTTTCCATGGAGGAGAAGCTTAATCTTGCGGAAGTTTATTTGAAACTCGATATGCCGGATAAGGTTGAAAAAGTACTGGAAGGTATTTCCGAATATAATGTTGGAGCTAAGTTTTACAGGGCGTACGCTGTTTACCTGAATGGTGATCTGGACAAGGCGTTAGATATGCTTCACTCTATAGAAAAGATATATCCACAAAAGAAGAAACTTTTTTATTTATTAGGCGAAATATATAAACAAAAAGGTGATTATAAAAATGCCGCAGAATATTTTGAAAAATCTTGCAGTAATTCTGCTATTTAGTGTAGCTGTTACTGTTTTTGCGGCCGGAAACGGATTGCATATCTATTTTCCCCGGAAAGGCAGTGTTGTTAACAGTGACAGCATTCATATAATAGGTAGTCTGAATTCTGAAAAGCCTATTGTCATACGTGTTAACAACCGCAAATATAAAGTTAAAAACTTTCAGAAACTGGATGATATAGACAGTACCAAAGGAACTATGTATATGTTTATGGAAAAAGTCGATCTGAAAGAAGGATTAAATTTGATTTCGGTAAAGGCGAATACCGGCGTTAAAAAAATAAATGTGCAGTATACTACTTCTATGAAAGCCTATAAAAACAAAATGAAAAAAAAGACATACTTTCATATGAATGAGAATAAGACAATATGTAAAAGCTGCCACAATTTTGAAACAAATGAAGGGTGCAGGTCCTGTCACAGAGAAAAAGGAAATGGTACTTTTGTCCACGGACCGGCTGCTGCGTGGGAATGTTTCCAGTGTCACGATAAAAATAATTATCTTGCCCCGTTTCAGCCTGTTTCATCCAAGTGTATCCAGTGTCATCAGGAGTTTTCAAAAAGCATGTATAATGCTAATTATGCACACGGCCCTGCTATTTCCGGATACTGTAATATATGTCATGAACCCCACAGTTCGGACAACAGATATCTGTTAAGCGCCGAAATTAACACGCTGTGTAATAACTGCCATACGGAAAAGAAAACAGGTGTGCATGTGCTGGCCAATTTTACCGGTCAGGCACATCCTACTAGCGGAGTTACATTGGATTCAACAGGCGAAGAAATCTCCTGTGTTTCATGTCATAACCCGCATTACGGAAAGGTCCCGCAAATGTTTCAGGACGGAGTGGAAAAATTCATGACATTATGTGTAGAATGTCATGAAGACAAGTTTTGAGGAGGAGTAGTATGCTTTTCAGAAGGATTTTTATTTTATTGATTTTGTCTATAGTTATTGTCTCCTGTGCAGGGAAAAAACCGGTCTATAAAATTGATCAGTATGTGTGGCCGAAAGAATCTGCGGATCCAAAACTTAAGGCAGTGAGAGTTATTACAAACTCTAATGAGTTCCCCGGCAAAACCGGCGGCAAAAATGCCATTATGAAAGAACTTGTCGGAGATATAAATGTAAACTGGATAGATATTAAATCTATCAGGCTTGCCACTAACGGTGAGGGAAAAGTTTATATAGCTGTGCCCGCTAAGTCTGAATTGCAGCTTGTGGATTTTGTCGATAAAAAAATAAAAAATATCACATTTTCATCTATTAATCCTTCTGCGGTTGCAGTCAGGGGAGAACGTATTTTTATCGGTGACAGAGCCGGCGGCAGGGTGATGGAGATTTCCGAAGACAAAAATGTGAAATGGTCTTACGGCAGAAAGGTTGACGAGAAGACTTTCAAAGAAATGAAAAATGATAATGCAACAAAGGTTAATAATCTTTACAAGCGTATAAGTGATGTTTTTGTAAAAGGGGATAAGCTATATGTCACGGATGAGCTTTTCGGACGTATCGATATTCTTAGTTTAGATGGAAAGTATATAAAGAGTATTTACGGTGTACCCGCTCCAAATTCCATTTATGTGGATGATAACGGTAAAATGTACGTTTTATCGAAATTTGTGGGCAAGCTTTTCATATATGACGAAAATGGTAAATTTATAAAAGAGATGTTAACCCCGGGGACCAATATCTGGGCGCTGAATTTTCCCAATGGCCTTGATATGGACTCTGAAAACCATATATTTATTGTTGATATAGCAACAAACGGTTTAAAAATATACGACAGGGAAGGGACATTCTTATACTATCTGGGGGTTGAAAAAGAATCCGTTTATCTGGGTGGCTTTAATAACCCCAAAGATGTTGTTATTGATAATAAAGACAGGGTGTACATTCTTGACTCATATAACAGGAGACTGGTAATTCTTCAGTCCCTAACGGAAAAGTATAAAAACGGACGCAGGGATATGACGGTAGAAGAACCTATGCTCAGGTGGTAAACATTTGATGTTCAAAAAAATAAGAAATAGATTTTCTGAGCTGACTTTAACAAAGAGATTCCTGATCATTGCAATTTGCATCATGTTTATATTTCTGCTTATTATGAATATGATGATTCAGTACCATTTTAAGAATTATTTTATAAGCAGGGAAAGACAGTATTTTACGAATTCACTGCAAAATATTCTTAGAAACAGAGTACGTCTTTTCACCTTCAGAAAATCATGGAATGAAAACATGGACTTCAATCCACTTGTCAACATCTTGAAAAGAGAAGAAGGGGTTTTAGAGATTGTTTTGTACTCTGCTGAGGGTAAACGTCTTTACTCTCTTGTAAGAGGTGATAAAGTTGAAACTCCGTCTAAGAGTAAAGGGCTGCAGAGGGCTTTGAACGGCAAGACTTATTTTGAGATAAATGATCTTTCAAATACGGAAAGCTATGAATATCTTAAAAATGTTACAGATTCAAGTTATATCCAGGAAATTTATTATCCTGTAATGCACAAAGGTGAAGTACAGGGCGTTATAGAAGTCTACAAGGATTTTACCGACGTAATGAATGCAATTAATAATACCCGGTATCAGGCTGCGGGCTTAACGTTCTTTGGGTTCATAGTATACATTGTTGTGTTGAGTTGGATTGTCCTGAAAATAGAAAAACGTGAGAGGAAACTCCAGGAAGAAGTAATGAAGTATCAGAAGCTTTCTTTACTCGGGCAGTTTGCTTCAAAAATGGCTCATGAAATCGGGACACCTATTCATGTAATAATGGGCAATCTAGACTTAATAGAAGAAATTACGGAAGATAACACAATTCGTAAAAGAATAGACAGTGTTTCAAGGCAGGTCACGAAAATACAGACGATTATAAAAAATTATCTTTATCTTTCCAGAAAGCCTGAGCCTTCATTTTCAAAATTTGATATCAGCGAATTGATAGAAAATGTTGTTGAAGATCTTTCATTTGCTGTATCAGATAAAATAGAATTACAAACCGATACTCAAAGCTGTATGATTTATTCAGACCGCGGATTTATTGAGCAGGTCCTGTATAATTTTATCAAAAATGCTTCTGACAGCATAGGAGAAAAAAACGGGAATATTTTTGTAAAAAGTTATAAAGAAGATGATCATATCGTAATAAAGGTTTATGATGATGGAAAAGGTGTACCGGAGGAAATAAAAGAAAGGTTGTTCGATCCGTTTTTTACCACCAAGAAAACAGGAAAGGGTACCGGTCTCGGCCTTGCTGTTTGCAAAGATCTTATAGAGGCTTTAAACGGAGAAATTTTCTACGATTCTGAAGATAAATATACAATTTTTGGTATAAAAGTGCCTGTGAGGAAAGATGTCTCTAAAAATACTGGTAGTTGATGACGACAAAAATTCCAGAGAAATTATCCAGATGTTTTTGAGTAAATATTATACCGTGGATGTGGCGATTAATGGTGTTCATGCTCTGGAAATGATTAAGTCCCATGATTATGATGTTATTATCTGTGACTTTGTGATGAATGATGTGGACGGCATGGATGTTTTGAGAGAAATGAACAAAATGAATAAAGGGGCATATTTTGTATTAATTACGGCATTTGGCACAGGTGACATTGCTGTTAAGGCAATCCAGGAAGGTGCCTATGAATATTTGAGTAAGCCTTTTAAAATGAGCAAGTTGAAGGATATTCTTAATAAGCTTGCAAATCGCACGGACATTAAAGAACAAAAGCAAAAAAACAATAAAGAAAGAGGTGATTCTGGTCACTCGATATTAAATACCAACTCGGAAATTTTTCTCGAAATATTGAAAAATATGGCAAGAATAGCCCAGACAGATGTACCGGTTCTGATTACAGGAGAAAGCGGTACTGGAAAAGAAGTTATGGCTAAGTCCATTCATGAATACAGCAAAAGAAAAAATAAAAGTTTTGTGGCAGTCAACTGCAACGCAATCCCAGCTACACTTCTTGAGTCCGAACTTTTTGGGTATGAAAAAGGTGCCTTTACTGGTGCGGACAAACCTAAAAAAGGATATTTTGAGCAGGCGCAGCACGGTACACTTTTCCTGGATGAAATCGGGGATTTGGATATGGAACTGCAGGTGAAGCTGCTGAGGGTGCTCCAGGAAAATCAGGTGAGACGGATAGGAGGCACCAAAGATATCAATTTGAATGTAAGGTTTATTTTTGCAACTAATGTTGATTTGGATGAAAAGCTCAAAGAAAAAAAATTCAGATCAGATTTGTATTACAGACTGAAAGTGACCGAGCTTCACCTTCCTCCATTAAGGGAAAGGAAAGAGGACATAATTCCCATCGCTGAATTTTTTATTCAAAAATATTCATCGACGGATGAGAGTATTGTGCTGAGTGATAAAGCTAAAAAGATATTGATGAAATATGATTACCCCGGGAATATCCGGGAGCTTGAGAATATTATCCGGAGCGCGATAATTCTCGCCAGAGATACCGGGATAATAATGCCGCACGACTTAGATATTAATTTGCCCGATAAGAGTTATGCAAAATTTAAAAAGAACTTAACAAAAGATGAGATAATCAGTGCAATAGAAGAATGCGGCGGGAATAAAAAGGCAGCCGCCGATAAGCTCAATATGAGCCGTGCGACACTTTATCGCCTGATTAACAAGTATTCTATAAAAGATGTGTAACAATATTTGCTGAAAATATGTCTCAAAATGTCTCTAATATGTCTCAAAGTTGTATCATCTGTCGCTCAATGTGTTTCATTTTTCATTTTTTGTATACAATATACAGAGAACAGTGCTAAGTTCTAAGGGCTAAGGGCCGAGGAGCAAGTGCAAGGTAGTGGAAGTGGAGGTTGGTTCAACGTTCAACGTTCAAGGTTTAAATACCTACTCGACCATCGCAACTAATTCAACTTCCTCAACCTTTACCCTGTTAAATGCTGCCGAACTCAAGTTTATCAGCAGAGATATAAAAAGGCACTACATATAAGTAGGTTAGCTTGATTTGCCCTGAAAATTATTTACTACAAATGTCCAAATTTAGGTTTTGGGCAACCCACAGCCTTGAATA
>Ga0182237_100183_pt1 | contig 20410 bp, 14 predicted proteins | sample hydfratesGB_TF_B_FD_132457 | JGI IMG/M metagenome (GOLD analysis project Ga0182237, IMG submission 132457) | Subsurface microbial communities from deep shales in Ohio, USA - hydraulic fracturing test GB_TF_B | ecosystem: Environmental > Aquatic > Deep subsurface > Shale gas/oil reservoir >... | reverse complement strand
TGAACCAGGTTCAGGATTTACAATGCTTTTTGAAGCTTTCATTATGCAATTAGCTACAGCTATGACTGTCAATGAAATAGCTGAATTAGTTGGCGAACATGATACAAGACTCTGGAGAATACTGAACCGTTATGTAGAAGAAACCCGTGCTAAAGAAGATTACAGCAGCACCGATAAAATCGGTATTGATGAAACTTCAAGTAAGAAGGGACATAACTACATAACAATATTTGTGGATCTTGATAAATCAAAAATAATCTATATTACCGAAGGCAAAGATGCTTCAACTGTTGATTCTTTTGCTTTAGATTTAAAATTACATAATGGTGATCCTAAAAATATTAAAAAAATCTGCTGTGATATGTCACCAGCCTTTATTAAAGGCACTGCTGATAACTTCTCTCAGGCTAAGGTTACATTTGATAAATTTCATGTAATGAAAGCTGTAAATAAAGCTGTAGACCAGATAAGACGCAATGAACAATCTGATAACAAAGAACTTAAAAAGACAAGATATATCTGGTTTAAAAACAAGAATAATCTAACTAAAAAGCAGAAAGAAAAACTAAAATCACTATCTGAAATGAATTTAAAAACAATGAGAGCCTATAATCTTAGATTATCCCTGCAGGAATTCTGGAATATAGATGATCTCACAGCTGCAGCAAGTTATCTGCAGAAATGGTATCTCTGGGCGATTCGCAGTCAACTGGAGCCAATGGTTAAGATAGGCCAATTTATTAACAGACACTGGCAGGGCATAATGAACTATATTGAAAGTCGAATCAATAATGGTATATTAGAGGGCTTAAACAGTATTGTTCAGACCATAAAGAGAAAAGCCAGAGGGTTCAGGAATTTAAATAATTTCATGACAGCTATATATTTACAGTGTGGTAAACTTGAATTTGATTTACCTAAAGCATTTATTTAATATTAAAATTCATGCTAATTTAAAGCTATATTTAAATTCCACGTTACCATTAATGTTAATATATGTCATTTGGATTACCCACACTAAATAGCGAAGAGCCTATTTTTTTAATTAGTTCAAGTTCATTATACAACTAAGCATTATTATTTTCTTAAATTTTTAACCCATTATAAAAATTTTATATTTATTCAACTTTACTAAGAATTACTTTAATTTTCGCAGACTGTTCATTATTTAATAACCCTACCGGTTCCTTACAAACTGCATTTAAATTACTACCGCTTAGAGAAACAGCTTTTTTTATTGCCGGAAAAAAAGGATCAGAAACACTATATATTTCCATCATAATATTAATTTTTTCGGATATTAATTTTAGCTTATTAAAATCATTTTTTTGATAAGAATTATAGAATTCAGCAAATAATTTGGGAGCAACATTCGACAGTCCACCAATCAAACCATCTCCTCCATTGAGAAGATTGGGTAGAAAATATTCGTCAAAACCAGAGTAAACTGCAAATTCTCTTTCCAGAGTTAATTTAACCTTCTGGATCAACTCTCTAGTATGGCTAATTGTATCCATTGTATCTTTAATTCCTACAATGTTTTTATAGTTTTTGGCCAGTTTGAAAACTGTTTCTGGAGAAATATTCACTCCACTGCGGGCTGGAAAATTATAAACATATAAATTCAGATCGACATTTTGTGCAATATAACTGTAGTAATTATAAAGAGTTTGTTTATTAAACTGGAAAAAATAAGGAGTAATTACAGCTGCTCCATCTACCCCCTCTTTTCTGGCAAAATTACTTAATTCAATTACATCTTCTGCTGCTGTTCCTCCGGTTCCTACTAAGACAGGAATCCTATTAGCAACTGTTTTGACAGCAAAAGAAATCAGTTCCTTTTTTTCTTCTCTGGTCATTGCAAAAAATTCTCCGATACTCCCCAAAAAAAGAATACCATTTACTCCACCTGCAATAAGATTTTCAATATGTTCTTTAGTAGCATCATAATCAATATTTCTATTTTCATCAAAAACTGTAATAGTTGGTGTTATAATTCCTTTAATCACTTTTTTCCTCCTAACAAAATAATAATTCAGTTTAGTTATCTTTATTTAGTAATCTGCTTAAATATTCGGTGTCAATATAGGCACCTTTCATCGGCGAAGCAGCAAGATGGGTAAAGATTCCGAGTGAACCATTTTTAAACTTTGACTCTGGCTTTTCCCACTTTTCTGAGCGCTCTTTTAAAGTTCTGGTGATTTCTTTTTCACTTTTTTCTTGACCTTCTATTCCCACAATATTTAGAGCTCTCTTTTCTATATTAATTTCTATTAAATCATTTTCTTCTACCAGTGCAATCGGTCCTCCTGAGGCTGCTTCTGGTGAAACATGACCTATTGCTGGTCCACGAGTAGCGCCAGAATATCTACCATCAGTTATTAATGCTGTTGTTTTATTTAATTTAGGATCAGAAGCTATTGCCTCTGTTGTATAATACATTTCAGGCATTCCACTACCTTTGGGACCTTCATAACGAATAATCACAGCATCACCTGATACTATTTCACCATTTAAAACTGCTTCCATGGCCTCTTCTTCCTTATCAAAAACTCTCGCCCGACCAATAAATTTTTTCATTTCTTCCGGAAGGGCTGAATGCTTGACAACTGCCCCTTCTGGTGCCAGATTACCTCTTAAAATTGCTACTGCTCCCTGTTCATTAATTGGATTTTCTGCTTTATAGATAACTTTATCAATTTCGGGCATAGCATCTGGTTTATTATTCATTTCCTCAAGATAACTAAATTCATTTAAAGTCTCCAGATTTTCAGCTAGAGTTTTCCCGGTAATTGTCATGGCATCTAAATGCAAAAATCCCTTTAATCTTTTCATAATCTCAGGTACTGCTCCTGCATACCAGAAATACTGAGTGGGATAATCTCCACTTGGAATAGTATTAACTAAAAACGGTACTTTTTTATGAATCTCATCAAAAAAATCTCCACTGATATCAATCCCTAATTCATGAGCAAAGGCTGGAATATGAAGTAAAGCATTAGTAGAACCACCAATAGCTGCATGAACTGCAATAGCATTTTCTATTGATTCTTTTGTTACTATATCTTTTACTTTTAGATCTTTTTTTATTAATTCATTTAAATAAGAGGAAGTTAATGCTGTCATATCTTTAAGTACATCTTTATTAGCCGGAATAACTGCAGAACCTGGTAAAGCAAGTCCTAAAGCTTCCATCATGACCTGCATTGTTGAGGCAGTACCCATAAACTGACAGGCTCCACAGGAAGGACAGGCCAGCTTTTGAGTTTCTAAATATTTTTCTTTCGAGATTTCTCCCCTTTTATATTTAGCATAATCACTGGCAGTCATATCAACTGTAGTATTTTTCTTCCCTAAAGCCATTGAACCTCCAGGAATATGAACAGTCGGAAGATTCAACCTTGCTGCAGCAAGTAAATGAGCTGGAATTGCTTTATCACAGGAAGATATCATCACCATCCCATCATAAGGTGCAGCTTTAGCCTGAACTTCTACCATATTTGCAATCATCTCTCTGGAAACCAGAGAGTAATTCATCCCATCATGTCCCTGAGCAATTCCATCACAAATATCACTAACTATAAATGAAGCACCTTTTAACTTTTCATCTTGTAAACTACTTAATGATTGCTCAACCAATTTATCTAAATGAAAACTACCCGGATGGCCATAACCATAAGTACTGCTGACAATCACCTGAGGTTTTGCCAGATCATCTTTTGTCCAGTCCATCCCCATTTTTAAAGCGTCAAGTTCAGGACTGCTTTTGCGTATTTTTTGACTTTTAAGCATAATTATCTCTCCTGGATATATATTCTTTAATAATGATCGTTATTATTTCAAAGCATTTTTTAAAACTTCAATTAAATATTTTCTTTTGGCAAGGTTTTCAAATTTAAAAGCCTGCTCATGCATATCTTTAATTTCTTTTTCACTCAGATCAATAAACTGAGCTGCATAAATTGAAGAAAGCATCGTAGATACTGTACCACAAATAGAGCGCTGGCCTAATTTTTTAAACCATTCACCACTGTAATCCAAACTTAAGTCATTCAAATTTGCAGCAACTGAATTTGCTACAATTTTTAATATTTTACTGGTTTCAGCCTGTAAAAAACCATGATTGCGCGCTGTCCATGCATCAAGGCCAAGTTCACGTTTTATTTGATTTAAACCAGCAATTCTCTTTAGATATTCTGACTCTTTTTGGGGAACAACAAGGCCCTGGACTCCAACATCTTTATATGTCCAGATTGTCCAGTGCTGGTCATGTTTGTTAAAAATTTCTAATTGATCCTTTAAAGCTTTTAACCTTTGAGTATCAGCAGGAGTAGGATTATTTACTTCTCCATCAAATAAAGCTCCAAACTCTCCTACCCAGGAAGGGCACTGATGTTCAATTATCCAACCATTCCTTTCTAGTAAAGAATCTTCTAGCCATTTTTTATCAGCATAAACTGAACCGCTTGCTCTTTCCATTTCTACTACAGGCCCCGGATATCTACGGGCACGATGTGTTGCCGGAGTATAATTATGTGAACTATAAGCTAGATTATCATCAAATGGTTCTGCAAAACCCTCAAATTGCTTAGAGTAATTATTTCCTTCCAGAAAAATAATATGTTTATTATCTACTTCTCTTATTGATTTTACTATTTTTTTATAAAAATTATTCAATTTTTCTACACTAGGTGCATCTGGTTCATTAACTAAATCATATCCAGCTATAAATGCTTCATCTTTATATCTCAGAGCAATATGCTGCCATAATTTTGCAACCCTCTCCTGATAATCTTTATTATCCCACATAAGAGATATATTTTTAGGATTATCTGAATGCCAGCCTTCATTCTGCCAGCCCTGTGCTGCATGTAAGTCTAAAATAATATAGATTCCATATTTTTCTCCAAATTTTAATGCTTTATCTAAATATATAAAAATGTCATCATTATATTCTCCTGGATTCATGTCATCTTCAAAATGTCTGTAATTAAAAGGAACTCTAACTACAGTTGAACCTATTTCTGCTAAAAATTTAAAATCTGATTCTGTAATAAATGAATCAAGCAGACTGTCAAAGAAAGCTTTATACCTTTCTTCTCCCAATTCTTCTTTGATTGCTTTTCTGACTGAAGATTCTGCACCAGGATAGCCAGTAATAAAGTTCTCCATATTCAACCAGCCACCAAAACTAACTCCTCTTAAATATATTTTTTCTCCATTTTCTTTTATTATATCTTTACCCTGAACCTGCAGAAAACTCATATAGTTTCTCCTCTCAAAATAATTATTTGAAATTAACCTTTTACTGCCCCGGCTGTCATACCTTTGATTACTTTTTCTTGAAGGAAGACATAAAATAATAAAAGTGGTAAAACGGACAGCATAACTCCGGTCATAACCATTGGCACATTGGTTCCATATTGTCCCTGAAAATTCCATAATCCTAAAGTTAAATTCCATTTATCTGGATTCGAAATCAAAACAAGGGCATAAATAAACTCATTCCATAATAAGACTAAATTGTAGATTGCAACTGTAGAAACTGCAGGTTTAATTAAAGGAAAAATAATTTTAGTAAAAATCTGAAAAATATTTGCCCCATCAATATAGGCTGCCTCTTCTAGTTCTCTTGGGATTTCTGCAATAAATCCTGTTAAAATAAATATTGAAATAGGTAAACTGAAAGCAACATAAGGACCAATTAAGCCTGTTAATTTATCATATAAACCCATTGTCTGAGTCATTCTATAAACTGGAATCAAAGTAATATGAATTGGAATCATCATTCCAGCCAGGAAAAAAGAAAAAACAGAGTTGCTTAACTTGAAATCTATTTTAGCAATCATGTAAGCTGCCATAGAAGCTGATATAATAATAATTACAAGTGAAGTAATGGTTACAAATAAACTGTTTAAATAAAATCTTATAAACCCGGAATTCATGGCTGTTATATAATTACTTAAACTAATATTTTCTGGAAATGCCCAGACTGAACTAGTAAAATACTCCATATTAGTTTTCATACTTGTCTGCAGCATAAATATAAAGGGATAAAGTGTTATCAATAGCCAGATACCAGCAAGTAATACGACTATTATTTTTGCGCTTTTTGACATTATTTTTCCCCCTTTCTAGTTGCTTTCATAAAAATAATTGAAAAAGTAAAGGCAATTATAAATAACGCAAGAGCAATAGTACTACCATAACCCATTCTTAAACGATTGAAGGCATTTTTGTACATATATGTTGCCATTAATTCTGAGGCATTATTGGGACCTCCACCCGTTAAAACATATACTATATCAAAAAACTTTAGGGAGCCTACTAGAGAAAGTACACTAGCATTAATGATTGTCGGTCTAAGTAGGGGTAATGTAATATAGCGAAAATTTTCCCACTTTGAAGCCCCATCAACCCTTGAAGCTTCATATAGCTCCTCAGGAATATTTTTTATTGCTGCTAAAAATAAAATCATATAAAAAGGAATAAAGCGCCAGTTAATTGCTACTATAACTGAATATAATGCCAATTTGGGATTTCCCAGATAATCTATAAATAAATTATCAAATCCGATTGTCTGTAAGAACATATTTAATAAACCAAAATTGGGATCATAAATATTACTCCATAAAGTCGCAACAGCTACGGAAGACATTAAAAGAGGAACAAAATAAATAGTTTTTAAAATATCAGTTATCTTTGTTTTTTTAGCAAGTAAAATGGCCAGTGCTAATGCTATTGGTAACTGTCCAAATAAAGATAAAAATACTAACTTGAAATTATTAAGTAATGCCTTGTGAAATATTCCATCTCCAATTAGCTCAAACCAATTACTTAAACCCACAAAAACTCTTTCCCCAAATCCTTTCCATCTAAAAAATGAATAAAATGCAGAAAGAGGTATTGGTGCTACCATATATAGTGAAAAAATTAATAATGCTGGCAGTAAAAATAAAAATATAGTTAGTTTACTAACCTTTTGCATAGTTTAATACCTCCTAATCTTTATAGTTAAATAATCACCCTGCCAAAAAACAGGGTGATTATTTGAGTTATAATTTATTGTTCATTAAAATATTTTTGTGCTTCTTCTTCTACCATCTCAGCTGCTTCCTCAGGCGTCATAGTCTTTCCAAATAAGCCCTGCATTGTATCTAAATGTGCCTGAGCTATTTGAGGCGGCAAATACTGATCATAATATAATTGAACATAATTAGCATTATTCAACGCATTATATATATCAACCATAAATGGATCATCCAAATATTCTTCTACCCCTCTAAAAGGAGCTAAATTACCAAGTTCTACTAACTGTTTTGCTGCAGTTTCATCTGATAAATATTTAAGGAACTCAATAGCTGCTTCCTGATGCTCACTACTTTTGGCAACACTGTACATATTTCCACCTGGTGAACCTACTAAATTAGTTGGATCTCCTTTTCCATCTTCAAAAACTGGGAATCTAAAGAAACTAAAATTCTCTAACATATCTGGATTTTCATTTTTAATTAATCCATATGCCCAGTCTCCCATCAAATACATCGCTGCTCGATCAGCATACAGCAGCTGTCTTGATTGTCCCTGATCTTCATCAAGTCCATTTACACCGGGAGGAAATGCTCCAAGATCAACTAGTTCCTGAATAACTTCTCCTGCTCTAACAAAAGCTTCACTTGCAAATGATCCACCATCTCTACTAGCCGCATTAAGAAAAGCTTCTTTTCCACCTATGCGGTCAACTAAATACATATAATACATTGATCCTGTCCATCTGTTTTTGTTTGCCAGAGAAAGTGGAATATACCCAGCATCCTTTAGCTGAACAATTACATCTTTAAAGTCTTCATAAGTTTCTGGAATTTCTACTCCTACTTCTTCAAAAATATCAGTCCTGTAAAACATTAAAACTGCTCTCATACCAGTAATTGGTACAGCATAATAATTTTCATCAAATCTGGCAATTTCCAAACCTGCCTGTACAAATCTTTCTCTCCAGTTGTCCTCCTGTAATGCCTGAGTCATATCCATTACTTTATCTGCATCAACATATTCTTTTAATGGGCCTCCACCCCAGGACATAAAAATATCTGGTTCATTATTTGCACCCATTGCTACCTGCAGTTTTGTTTTATAATCATCATTACTTGTCGGTACATGTCTAACTGTATAGTCAGGATTATCCGCCTCAAATCTGGCAATTGCATCTTGAATTACTGGTAATTCACTTTCTGCTTCAGTAGTTATATCCCATAAGACAATTTCTTCTTGAGCAATAGCAGAAACACTTAATAAAATAACTAGAAACATGGATACTGTCAACATTAAAAATAATGATTTTTTCATTTTTTAATAACCTCCCTATTTAATTAAATAAAACCTGGAATAAATATAATTCTCTCCTTTCCTATAATTTATATATATGAATCGAGTTTAATTTAAATGTTAATTTAACAAGTAAATTAACTTCCAACTTATATATTTCGACATAATTATACAAAATCCTGCAAATAGTTTTAATTTTTTTAATATTATATTCGAGTGTTAAACTCTTTATTTTCTCCAGATTTTTACTCTGTTAACACCTTTCTGCAGGTCAGTCAGAGGCCCTACAAATCCTTTTTTAGTACGCTTTTCTCCTAAATAATCTCTATCAAAAATTATTCTTTCTCCCAGATTACTTTCAAAATCAGCGTCAGCAATCCTGACTTTCGTAAAACTTTCAGTGGTTTGGAGATCTATTTCAAGGCCTTCAAACTCTGAATTAAGCTTACATTCCAGATAGACATCTTTTTCCGATTCTATGATTGTTAAATCCGGATTAAAATCAGGATCAATATAGTTCACTTCTTCTCTCTTAAAAGCAGCAGCTCCATTAAAGTATACATTATTATTAATATAAACCGGCTGATTTGTGTCCATAAATATTTCTACATCTCCTGGTTTTTGATGTACTTTTTCAAAATATTCTTTTAAGGACGCTGTATAATCATCAAAATGAGCAGTACCTACACCTTCTTTAGAATCATTTTCTCCGGTTATAATTCCATCACTATCATCCAGACCTATAAATAGATTATTATAAAATCTATCATCACCACCAAGAATCACTGTAAAACCTTTGATTTTTGTGCTGTGAGGCTGATGGTAAGGAGTAGATCGGTTTAAAACTTTACGCTGCACCACCTTGCCTGCAATCAAATTATTAACATAGGCCCCTCCCTGGGAGAAGTTATCCAGAGCATAATCAGAAGCCAGAATATTATTATCTACAATATAAGGACCGTGACTGACCTCAATAAATAAGTCCCGATTATTATTATAATAAAGATTGCTGCTGATCCTGGTTCCCTGTGTCTGCCAGTCCATCCAGGTACCTAAAGAACAATCATGAATGCGGTTATCATGTATTTGAACATCAATTGGAGCATGCAGCTTGATTCCAGCAATTTCATGACCATAAAATTCTCTTTTTAAAGCAATATTATAAATATGATTGTTATAGATTTCACTGAAAACACAGCCTAAATGTCCAACAATCCCATTCTGACCAGAGTCATGAATTATATTATTACGAATAATATGAGAACCTACATTATCTTTGTTCCAGCCGTAATCTTCTGCCTCAAAAACAGATTCTATCTGATATTTATAACCCGGTTTATCCTGTCTTTTACTGCGATAATTATCACCTGTTGCAGCTGTTTTGCCAATACTGATCGCACTGCATTTTGCATCATGAATATTATTATCTTCAACAATCCAGCCTTTGCTCCAGTTAGGACCAATTAAACCAGGCTGATCAGCCGTTGGAGGAGTCCAGGGAGTTGCAGCCTGGGCCATTTCAAAACCCTTTACAGTTATATAATCGATACCAGTATTTTCAGGATAAAAGCAGGCTTTGCGGACATTTATCTCAACTAACTCCTCAGTTGGATCTGCCTGATGAAAGTTAGCATAGATAGTTGTTTTTTCTTGATCAACTTCTACATACCAGAGATATTTTGTCTGCTCCGGATTTTTAACTTTATCTATTTTTCCAGTCCAGTCATCCTTAATTTCAGTTTTAACTTCTGGATCAACTAATTTATCATATGAGTCGACTTCGTAAAAAGACATTCCATTTAGATAAACATCTCCTAAGTGTTTAGTTTCCTGACCACCAGTATGGATTAACCAGTCACCAAAAATTTCTTCCCGATAGGGATTATAATCTCCGAAAATTTGATTATCAATTTCTGTTTTCCAGATTGAAGCTTCAACATTCTCCCAGTCTTTTATTCTTTCTGAACCTTTAATCACAACTTTCTCATTTTCGGCCGCCTGATAGATAATTCTTCTTTGATTACTTAAACCTCTATTTTGTGGCTTAACCCATTCTCTGTATGTACCCTCATGAACAACAACCGTATCTCCAGCCTGTGCAATTTGTGCAGCCTTATTAATTGATAAAAATGGCTCTTCTTTAGTTCCTTGATTAAAATCTGAGCCTTTTTTTGAAACGTAATATTTTTTATTCACTGATTTTCCTCCCCTAAATTTTATAATAAATAACAAAATTTTCATTAATTTAAGTATTAATTTAAGAAGTAAATTAACTTTCTATTATTTATGTTTAACGCTCGGTCAAAAATTCATGCAAGAAATTTCAAATTATTTTTATTATTTCAAAGAAATTAATACTATAGAACTAGAAGGTATTTCGCCAATTAATTTCTGATCTTTAAAACTAAATCCAGCAAATCTTTCTGTTCTAACTTTATCAGGATTTTTGAATGTATTATGATCATTTAAATTATCTGAAGTTAGTATTTTACCTTCAACTTTATTGGCTTCAACAGCATTTATAACTGTTTCAATTTCAGCAGAATTTTCTGGATCCAGATTACATATAGTTATGTTAACCTCATCACGATCATTCTTAGAAGCAGAAATACTTAACTTTGGAATCTCTTTATATTTTTCAGTTTCTAAGTGAATAGGGATTTGAAGTGCATCCTGATGTACCTTAAACATTTTAAAGACATAGTAGGAAGGAGTTACAATCATATCCTCTTCATCAGTTAAAACCATTGCCTGGAGAACATTTGCAGTTTGGGCTATGTTGGCCATTTTTACTCTGTCTGCATGTTGATTGAAAATATTTAAATGTATCCCGGCTACAAGCGCATCTCTTAAAGTGTTCTGCTGATATAAAAATCCAGGATTGGTGCCAGGCTCTACATCATACCAGGTACCCCATTCATCAACAATTAATGCAACTTTCATTTCGGGATCATATTTATCCATTATCGTGCTGTGCTTAGTTATTAATTCGTCCATATGCATTGCTTTTTTTAAGGTAATATACCATTCATCCTGATCAAAGTCAATTGCTGAACCTTTATTTTCCCACTCGTCACCTGGAACAGTATAATAATGTAAACTTAAACCATCCATCTTATCTCCGGCCTCTTCCATCAGGACTTCAGTCCAGTGATAATTGCTGTCATGTGAGCCACAGGCAATTTTAAAAATCTTATTGTCTCCATGATCATTAATATAAGTTTGATAATTTTTATATTTATCAGCATAATACTCAGGACGCATGTTACCGCCACAGCCCCAGTTTTCATTACCCACACCAAAATATTTTAGATCCCAGGGCTCTTCACGGCCATTTTCTTTCCTCCAATCTGACATTGGAGATTCTCCATCATGAGTCATATAGTCGACCCATTCCTGCATTTCTCTGATGGTTCCACTACCCAGGTTACCCGATATATAAGGCTCGGTATCTAAAAGATCACAGAGATCCATAAACTCGTGTGTACCAAAATGATTGTTCTCAGTTACCCCTCCCCAGTGGTTATTAACAATGGTTGCTCTTTCTTCACGAGGACCAACTCCATCTTTCCAGTGATACTCATCTGCAAAACAGCCGCCGGGCCACCTTAAAACCGGAATATCTATCTCTCTTAAAGCTTCAATAACATCATTCCTGATACCTCTAGTGTTAGGAATATTAGAATCTTCTCCAACCCAAAATCCTTCATAAATACATCTTCCTAGATGTTCAGCAAAATGACCATATATGTTTTTGTTGATCTTTTCCTCTGCTTGCTCTACATTTAAAATCAGTTTATTCATAATTATATTCCTCCCCAGGAAATAATTTTCTATCTTTTATCCTTTAATACTACCAGCAGTCAAACCAGAAATAAAATGTTCCTGCATTTTCAAAAATAACACTACAATTGGAAGAACAGCCAATACCGAACCAGCCATTAACATACCATAACGAGGTCGATATTGTCCAATTAACGTTGATAAACCTACAGCCAATGTAAACATCTCTTCTGTTCTCATTACTATTAAAGGCCATAACAAATTATTCCAGGCAAATATAGAAAATAAAATAGCTAAAGCAGCTAATACTGGTTTTGAGATAGGTAATACTATTCGATAAAATATCTGCCATTCTGAAGCACCATCGACTCTTGCTGCATTTAGAAGATCATCTTCTATTCCCACCATATATTGACGTACAAAGAACAACCCCAATGGATTTGCAATCATTGGTAAGATTAGTCCCGCATAAGTGTTAATAATTCTGGCTTTAGTTAGCATAATAAATAAGGGAATTAACTGAATATGAATGGGCAACATCTGGGCTGCCACTATAATCAAAAATATTATATTTTTATATTTAAATTTATACTTTGCAAAGGCAAAACCAGCAAGACTACAAACAAATAATCCTAAAAAAACATAACCAGCAGCAAAAATTAAACTATTTATATACCACCTTATAAAGTGAGTATCTGCAAGTTCTGTATAGTTCGTGATAATAGGATTTTTAGGTAATAAGCTTAGACTGCTAGTAAATATTTCTCCCGACGGTTTAAAGGAAGAAACAAGCATCCAGTAAAATGGTATTATAAATAATAAACAAACAAAAATAAAAAATATAACTACTCCAAAAGACTTAATTTTATTCGAACTATGAAGTTTCATAATCTAACCTCCATATCAATTTATTTATAATTTAATGTTTTATAAATTAATTTTCTTTAAAAAATCCAGTCAATTTCAGCTGAAGTAAAGAAAGAACTAAAATAATTAATGCCATTACAAAACCAATAGTTGAAGCATAACCCATTTCAAAATAAGAAAAGGCTGTCCTATACATCATTATTGCTAAAGTTAAAGCACTTTTGCCAGGTGAAGCTCCTCCATTCCACAACATATAAACTTCAGTAAATAATTTATAACCACCAATTAAATTTAATGTCGCTACAAAAATAATAATTGGTTTTAAGAGTGGTACTGTTATATAGTAAAAACGTTGAAGCATATTGGCTCCATCAATTGAAGCTGATTCATATAATTCTTTTGAAATCCCGGTTAAACCGGTTGTAAAATAAATCAAATTCATACCCGTCCAGCGCCAGGTTGCAATTAAAACAACTGAAGGTATTGTTAATAAAGGATTAATTAACCATTTTTGAGGTGGTATCCCTATAAAACCAATTAACAAATTGACAATCCCGGTTTCGCCTTTATATAACAAAATTTTGAAAACTGCTGCAGCTATAACCAGTGAAGTTAAAGTAGGAATAAATAAGATAGTTTTATAAATGTTTTTTCCTTTACAATGTTTAGAATCCAATAAAACTGCAAAAATCAGCGGGATGGGTATCAGGGTAATCATAGTTCCAATCATATATTTAGTATTATTCCAGACAGCTTTTAAAAAATCACTATCTTTAATAAGGTCAATATAATTTTTTAGTCCAACAAACTCTTTTCCTGATAATCCTTTCATCTCATGCAGACTTAAAAAAGCTGAATATAGAATTGGGTATACTTTAAAAATAGTAAAAAAGATTAAAAAAGGAGCTATAAATAACCATGGAACTATTTTTTTATTATAAAAAACCTTTTTAATCATTCTGTTCCCCCCATATATAAATTGAGTACTGTAATTCTGGCTGCACTGCAAAAAATATTCTTTTCACAGTGCAGCCATTTTAAATTACTTTCTGATAAAGTTGTAAGAAAAACTTAATATTGGACTATTCGGCACGCAGTGTCTCCGCAGCATCTTTAAGTGCTTTCTCCACATCTTTATTTTGTTCAATAGTTTTAAATAGTACTTCTTCACCTAAGATATCCTGAACTTTTGGATAAAGTCCTGTTAAATATAAAGGTTGAATTTCACTTTGTAAGCCTTTGATAGTATTCATTACTTTCTCGTTGCCAAAGTAAGGTAAGGATTCATATAATTCTTCGTGATTATAGGCATCTTTTCGTATTGGATCAAAACCAAGTTCTGTCCAGATCTGGACACCGGCTTTTTCAGTTAACTTAGCAAAGGCTAAGAAATCTTTAGCAATTTCAATGTTATTAGCCTGCGTAGTTATAGCGGTACCGGTTCCTCCACCAGTTGCTGAAAGTGTTCCTCCAGAAGACCAGGCAGGCATTGGACGAACTAGTATCTTACCTTTTAAATCAGGCATAAAATCAGTAAATCTAATCATGTACCATTGAGGCATTGGCAGAACACTGGCATATTTACCATTATTCATGGCTTCATAGAAATTTTGCTGATGATAGTCCTGCATAACATTTCCGATTTTATGTTTGTAAACTAGATCCTGCAAAAACTGCAATACTTTAACGTTTTCCTGTCTATCCAGTATAATATTTCCCTCTTCATCAAACGAATTACTTCCAAACTGACGACTCATTAAATGAAATGGCCAGGCTGATCCGTGTGCTACAGGTGCCATCCATTGATCTATCTCTCCATCACCATCAGTATCCTTGGTTAATTTTTTACCTACTTCAACATAATCTTCCCAGGTTTTAATGTCATCAACTGAAACACCGGCTTCCTTAAATAGTTCCTGATTATAATAAATAACTGCTGTTCCTATATGAGTTGGAATACCATAAACTTTACCTTCTAATGAAGAATAAGGCGCAAGTCTAGCAGTGACAATTTCATCTTTATACTTATCTATTACGGAAGTAAGATCAACCAGTTTATCAGCACTATTGGCAACAATTCCAGGAAACTTTGCAATTTCAATATCAACTATGTCAGGACCACCCATTCCTGTTTGTAAAGCAACATTTAATTTATCATGCATTTGATCATATGGTAAGGTCTGAGTTTTAAGTTTTAAGGTAACATCAGATTGTGCCTGATTATATTCTTCAGCTTTCATTTCAAAAAATTCAGCATGAGCGTTAACAAATGTCCACATATTCAGCTCTACAGTTTCAGCATTAACTGCAGTTGCTGCCAGTAGAAATCCTAAAACCAAAATAAAACTTAAAATTATAACTTTTCTTCCCTTAGTTAGAAACATATACTTATTCCTCCTTTTGATTATAAAAACTTCATGTTTAACTTTACAGACAGTAAGTCAGAACCAAAAACATTTCACCTCCTTCTTTAAACTAAGTAGTTTCTCTTATTACTAATTCTGGATGAATAAGATGTGTTTGATAATTATCACTTCCTTCATTATCAATTTTACTGAATAATAATTCCATAGTTTTTTCAGCAATTTTATATTTTGGTACAGCCATTGTAGAAAGCTTAGGATTTGTATAAGCAGCTACACTATTATCATAACCAATAACTGCTACCTCCTCTGGTATCTGTATTTTCCTGTGATTTAAATAATCAATTACTCCTGAAGCCATCACATCATTGTAAACGAAAATGGCATCTATTGAACTATTATTTTTAATTAAGTTATCAGCAGCTTGATAACCATCTTCCCTGTCAAAGCCTTTTTGTATTGAAACCAAGTCTCTATTTAACTCTATATTATTTTTCCGAAGTCCTTTTTTATAACCTGAATATCTTATTTCAGTGGTTTTACTTTCTTCAACCCCAATAAAAGCAATATTTGATTTGTTATTTTCAATTAAATACTCAACAGCTTTAAAGCTTCCTTCTTTATCATCAATTAATACAGTATCAATATCATCTCGTTTTCTGGCTCCAGCCATCCCAACTACTGGAATATTCGCTTCCAGAAGATTCTCTATAAAATTACTAGTTATGATTTCCCAGGTTAAAGTTACTATCACACCGCTAACCCTATTTTCAATTAAATTATTTAAATACAAATCACTTCTTTCTATCTTTGAATGTGTATTACATAAATATACTCCATATTTTTTTCCAAAGGCAAAATTTTCAATATAATGACCAATCTGCGAAAAGAATTCATTTCTGATTGTTGGAACTACATAGGCAATCATTGGATTCTCTTTTTTTGATAATGCTCTCGCAATCCTGTTCGGTCGATAATTTAATTCATTGACAGCCCTAACAACTTTTTTTGAAAGCCTTTCACTTACATTAACATTAGAATCCTTATTTATTACAGCAGAAACTGTTGCTACAGATACTCCTGCTTTTTTTGCCACATCTTTTATTGTGACCATAATAATCTATCTCCCCAATTATATTAATTATTTACTTTAAAATTACTAAACTATATTTCTAATCGATTAGAAGTTTGAATTTTTAAAAATCTAATCGATTAGATTTGTTATTAAAAATATATATTCATTTTATACTCTTCATAATTTATTTTCTATTAAAACATTAATTTAAGCAATAAATTAATTCTCTATTGATATTATTCAACACTCAGTCAAAAAGTCCTGCAATAAATTTCAGATTTTTTTGAAATTTAAAAAGCCACCATTTTACTGGCAGCTTTTTAAATTATATAAACTCTTATTTGCTTTTTCTCTCATACTCACTGGGAGTTATTCCCTCAAAATCTTTAAATACTTTAAAAAAATAATTATAATTATTAAATCCTACCTGATTGACTATTTCTTTAATATTCCTATTTCCTTCAGTTATCATTTTTTTTGCCTTTTTGATTCTCAACTGATTTAGATAATCACTAAAACCCTGTCCACATTCTTCTTTAAATTTTCGACTGAGATAAGAATAACTGACACCAATTTCGGCAGCCACCTGACCTAAAGTTAAGTCCTGATCATAATTTTTATCTATATACAGTAATGTATGATTGATTAAATTTGAGTAATTATTTTTACCTTTTAACTCTTCCACTAAATTAATGTAAATTGTAATTATCCAGTCTTTAAATTCTGCCAGAGAGTTTAATTTTTCTAATTTTTGATAAGGATTTCCCTTTTCCTCAAAAATGTTTTCTCCATTTAAGCCCTTTTCTTTAATACTTGTGTTGATAATATTGATTAATGAGATAAGAGTCATTTTTAAAACTGATAAACCAGGTTTAATCCTCGCTATATCATTAAATAAATTTTCCAGTTCATTTTTTAAAGCTGCCGCATCTTTTTCTTCTATATATTTTAATAAAAGCTTCTCTCTTTTAATATCAAGATTAAATTGTTGATTATCAATTCTGTTATTCTGATTTTGATAAATAATCATATCTTGACCCTGATAGAATTTATTTTCAAGTAATTCTGCAGTTCTCCGATAGTTTTTTGCTATCTCTAAGGGGTTCTGCAGAATATTACTTACTGCAAAACTGGCTGTGATATTTAAATAATTTTTTAAAGCAGATTTAATTCTGTTGATAGCAGAAGCAGTGCTGTTGTTAATTTTTAATTCACTATTCTCCTGAAAAGAAAATAAAAAGAGAAAGTTCTTTTCATTTTTTAAAACCGCAAAAGATTTCCCATTCTCTTTTAAAATTTCATCTGCCATATTGATAAAAGAGCGTTTAACATTTAAAAGTTTTGCAGCTGAATATTTTTGCTGTAATTCCTGATAATTATCAAACTGACCGATTGTAATTACTATATTTTTAAGATCAAAATTAATAGAAAGCAGCTCAATCTGTTTTTTCAAATCTTCTTTATTAGTAAAATGGCCCCGGACAAGCTTTTCAGCAAAATTTTGAATTAAGATATTCTTTTGATCGACAAAAAAACTTTCTTCAAAAACATCACTATTTTTATCTTCTCTATTCTGCTTGATTTTTTTACTGAGAGCGGTGAGCAGGCTGGTTAAACTATCCTGTCTTAATTCATGTTTTAAGATATAATCCTCTGCTCCGGCCTTTAGACTTTTTTTGACATAATCAAATTCTTTATATCCACTTACAGCAATTGTTTTAATTTCTGGATAATTTTCAGATGCAAATTTAATCAGTTCAGCTCCACTTCTCCCGGGCATTTTCATATCAGTAATTAAAATTTCAAATTTTTCTTCTGCTAATTTTACTTTTGCTTCTTCTACATTTTTAACCTGTTCCGATATTTGAAAACCTTCTTGATTCCAATTAATTATATTTTTAAGATGAGTATAATCAAAAATATCATCTTCAACTATCATTACTTTTAACATTCTGGATATCCTTTCTAAAATAAATTGATAATTACCACTTGATTTTAATTGATTTCAGGTAAAATAATTTTAACGGTTGTAAAATAACTCTTTAAACTTTCAATTTCAATTCCATATTCTCTGCCAAAATAAAGTTCTATTCTCTCTTTTACATTATTAATTCCAATTCCAGAAAATTGATTTTTGTTATCCTTCTTTTCATTTAATAAATTTTCTATTTCGGATTCTGACATTCCGGTCCCATCATCTGTAATTGTAAAAATAACCTGCTCATTTTGGATAAAACCTTTTATTTCAATTAATCCCTGTCCACTCTTAGCACTAATACCATGGATAATGGAATTTTCTACAACCGGCTGCAGTAAAAATCGCGGTATTTTATAGTTCATGAGATTCTCTTCTATTTCAAATTTGACATCAAATTTATTGTGCAGTCTAAACTGCTGGATATTTAGATAGCTTTTAAGATACTTTACTTCTTTCTTAACTGTAATAAAATCTTCTTTATTATTCATACTTAAATGCAGAAGGTTGATCACAGATGAGAGAAAGTTTTCCAGGTTGTCTGCATTCTGCATATCTGCCAGCAGACGGGCTGTATTTAAAATATTAGAAAGAAAATGGGGATTAATCTGTGCCTGAAGAGCTTTAAATTCTAAATTGCTTTTTTGCTTTTCTTTTTCTTTAACATCTTCCAGTAAGTCCTTTAACTCTTCAACCATCTGATTGAAGTTAGAACCGGCTTCAGCAAGCTCATCCTGTGCCTGATCATCAATTTTAACTTCCAAATTTCCTTCTTCAACCTGATTCATTGCTTCAACTAGATTATTAAGCGGATCTGATATACTTTTAGTGAAAATATATGATAAAAACACTGCCAGCAGAAAAATAATCAAACTAACTCCCATAATATCTTTAGCAATTTGACCTGTTTCTCTATTTAAATAAGAAAAAGGAATTGTGCTGACTACATACCAATCAACACCTTTTATCGGGGAATAGGCAGTCATATTTTTTTCCTGTGCAATTGCTAATTCAAAACTTTCATTAGTAGAATTCGCATCTTCCCTGATTTTTTGAATCAGCTCAGCCTCTGGATATTTTTCATTAAATCTAATATTATTATTTCTGGTAGAAACAACAGTACCTTCTGCATTAACAATAAAAATTTCGGTTCCCTGTCCTAAATCAATATTCCGGTAGACATCAGAAAAAAGATTTTCGTTGACTCTAATAATAATTGATCCCAGCTCTGTTCCTTCATATAATTCTTTAATTGTTCTTCCAATAATTATACCATATGACTTTTCAGGAGTATTTTCGGGATAGACACGGCTGATCTGATGCAGCTCATCTCTAAAATCTACCGCCTTCCAGACAGGAGCCCCATTTTTTTCCTGAATTTCGGCAAGTAAATTTTTTCTAAAATTATCTTTAAAAGTTAAAGTGAAGCCGGTATCACCATAAGCAATAATTTTATCTCCCTGAGCAGTAAATAACTGAACATCAGAGATATATTCGGAAAAAGAAAATTTGCGCACCATCTCAGCTCTCATCCTGAATCTGGCATCATAGATTTTCCATTCACTTAACTGCTCATAATTGCTGAGAGTATTTTGTACCAGCTCTGAAAATGCTATCTCGATCGTCTGATTTTCCATTCTGGTCAATTCTTCTTCAATGTTTTTTGCCACCTGATTAACTACTTCTACTGAATAAGTATTAATTTTATCATGAATTGCCTGACTTGACTTCTGATAAGAGTATATACCAGTAATTAACATCGGAAACAAAGAAAGAATTAAAAATAGAACTATTAAACGATTCTGGATATGGGTTTTTCGAAGATAGCGGTATAATTTTATTTTGATTTTAATCAATAAGTTTTCTTTCATAATATCTCTACTTTCCTATATAGTATAATACTCAACTTTCGGCGTTAGGTTTTAGTAATAAAACCCTGATAAACATAGGAAGAAGCTCAAAAAAGTAGTCATAAAAAATACAAAAACACCCCAAATTATGATATAATAGTAATTAACAGGA
>Ga0182237_100182_pt1 | contig 20518 bp, 20 predicted proteins | sample hydfratesGB_TF_B_FD_132457 | JGI IMG/M metagenome (GOLD analysis project Ga0182237, IMG submission 132457) | Subsurface microbial communities from deep shales in Ohio, USA - hydraulic fracturing test GB_TF_B | ecosystem: Environmental > Aquatic > Deep subsurface > Shale gas/oil reservoir >... | reverse complement strand
TGAAACACTGCAGCACTAACTCGCTTAAAAACTTACTAAAAAAACACCTTGCGAGCTCCCTTGCAGCGGATGAAACTTATAGTATATCTATACACCTTTGTCAAATACTTTTTAGAAAAAAGTCGAAATTTTTTTATTTTTATTTATCATAAGACTATCCACAATGACCAAAGAAGCCATCGCCTCGGCAACAGGAACCACTCTGGGAGCGACACAGGGGTCATGCCTGCCCTTTGTAACGACTTCCCTGCTGTTGCCAAATTTATCTATGGTCTGCCTTGGAATGAGAATAGATGAAGCCGGTTTTACCGGAAACCTAAAAACGATATCCTGACCGGTGGAAATTCCACCCAGTGTTCCCCCTGCATTGTTTGATAAAAAACCATGCGGAGAGATTTCATCATTATTTTCACTGCCACGGGCATAAACTACGTCGAAACCTCTTCCAAACTCTATCCCTTTTACTGCCGGCAGAGATAAAATAGCTTTTGCCAAATCTGCATTTAATCTGTCAAAAACAGGCTCACCCAAACCGGGCTCCACACCACTTATTATAACCTCAACAATACCTCCGACAGAATCACCGCTGTCTTTGGCTTTAAGGATATAGTCTTTCATTTCCTGATATCTTTCAGGGTCAGCACATCTTACCGGATTCTTTTCAATAAAACCTTCATCAAACTTTTCCCCTTTAACAGTACCTACCTGTCTCACATAGCCGGTAATCTTTATATCTTTAAGTGATAAAAGCTTCTTTGCAACAGCACCGGCCGCCACTCTGCCTATAGTCTCCCTTGAGGAAGAACGGCCGCCGCCCCGGTAGTCTCTGATACCGTATTTCATAAAATATGTATAATCAGCGTGTCCGGGACGGAAAAGATCTTTTACATCACCGTAATCTTTGGACTGCTGATTTTTGTTATAAACAATCATGCAAAGTGGAGTCCCCGTAGTTTTGCCTTCAAACACACCACTTAAAATTTCCACTTTGTCAGCTTCATCTCTCGGTGTAGTGATTTCACTCTGGCCGGGTCTTCTTCTGTCAAGCTCCTTCTGAATATCGTCTTCATGAAGCTCCAATCCCGCAGGACACCCGTCCAGAACAACACCTACAGCAGGTCCGTGACTTTCCCCAAACGTTGTGATTCTGAAAATTTTACCGAAACTGTTCCCTGACATGCAAAACTCCCTCACTCATATTTAATAACGTGTGCAACTTCTATGGTAATAAGTCCGTGCCCGATCATTTCGTCAATTTCAGGAAGAATAGTATTAATCTTCTCTTCACTATCCACTACTTCCACAATCAAAGGCAGATCATTGGACAGTGCAAGCGTCCGTGAAGAATGTATTACAGAACTCGCCCCATAACCATATATCCCCCTTATCACCGTTGCACCGGCAATACCATTTTCACGGCACAATTCCACCAGACCTTTATATAAAGGTCTGCCTTCGTACTTATCATTTTCACCGATAAAAATTCTCATCAACTTTTGTGTACCTTCAAGTTTTGTCACCACGCACCCCACAACCTTGCTGTGTAAACACCTAAAAAAGCGGTAACAAGACTTACAATTACATTGGCAGCTGCATAAATAAAAAATAAAACATATGAATTCTCTTCCAACAGGTTAACAGCTTCTAGTGAAAATGTCGAAAAAGTGGTAAAGGAACCGAGAAAACCTATGCAAACCAAAGCTCTGAATGCAGCTCCGTCAGACATTTTTATTACTGACAAAGTAAAAAGCAAGCCGAGTGAAAAACTGCCAAGAATATTTACAATAATAGTACCGTATGGGATGAGGTTTCCAAAAATATTCATCGTAATCTTTGAAACAAAAAATCTGGAAACAGCTCCGAAAAAACCACCGATACCTATAAACAAAATATTCATTTACTCACCCTGGATAATGTTATATTATGACATTAATGAATACTCAAGTTTTATTTCACATTATTGTTTTACTGATAATAACGTACCTGATAAACATTCCTTTTGGTATTGTAAGGAAACGTTATAAAAAATTTTCTATAGGTTGGTTTATATGTATACACGCTCCAATTCCCATAGTAGCTTTTATAAGAATATCCACTCAAATTTCGTTTAAATTTATCCCCTTTTTAATAGCCGTTGCAATAGCGGGTCAAATGACCGGCTCAAGAGTAAAAAGAAACTACCCTGTATTGAAAAACAAGAATCAGCCTTAATGTGTATGACCTTTGAATAATTCAGGAAACAGTGCAGTGGATGCCAATAACCAATTTGCCAGTATACAAATCAATCAATACACTATTAAACGATTCATTCAAATATCTTGAAGTATTGAATTCTACTTCTCTGAGTATATCATTATAATATAAATGAAACCACAGGAGGCATAAAATGTCACAATACCATGAATCAGAAGAAAAACTAAGTGAAGAAACCAAGAATTTTAGCCGGGCATTAAACAGTCTCAAAGAGGAAATTGAAGCAATCGACTGGTATCAGCAGAGAGTGGATGCCACCAATGATGAAAATCTAAAGGAAATTTTGGCTCACAACAGAGATGAAGAAATCGAGCATGCCTGTATGGCACTTGAGTGGCTGAGACGCAATATGCCTGCCTGGGATAACGAGCTGAGAACATACCTTTTTACCGAAGGAAACATTGCCCATCTGGAAGAAGGTGAGGCTGAATCCCAGGACAGTGATAACAAAAGTCTGAATATAGGCAAACTTAATAAGTAAAGGGGGTAAAAAAATGAACATATTAAGACAAAATCTTGCGCCTATACCGGATAAAGCGTGGGAAGAAATAAATCTTCAGGCAAACAGAACCCTTGCCTCACACCTTAGTGTTAGAAAATTTGTGGACGTTGAAGGGCCGCTGGGAATCGATGCAGCATCTGTAAATACAGGAAGGCTGGAAGTTGTAACTGATAAAGGTTCAGCTGTTGAATACGGAATTCCTCAGGTGCAGCCGCTTGTCGAAGCCAGAGTCCCCTTTAAGCTGAATTTGTGGGAATTGGACAGTGTGTTAAGAGGGGCTGAAGACATTGATCTTTCTTCCCTTGAAGACGCCGCAAAAAAGATAGCTGTTTTTGAAGACAAATCTGTATATTACGGACTGGAAAAAGCTAACATTACAGGACTAAAAGATGCAAGTGCACATGATAATCTAACATTACCGTCTAATACAGAAGATTTCTCATATGTAATTGCTGAAGCTGTTGGTAAACTAAAAAGTGCTTCTGTTGGCGGTCCGTATTCACTTGTGGTTTCCGTTGATCAGATGAAAAATATTGTCGGATTGAATAAAGGGTACCCATTGAAAAAACAGATAGAAGATATTATCGGAGGCTCTGTAAAAGTGAGCAGCAATATTTCAGAAGCCTATTTAGTATCTGAAAGAGGCGGAGATTTCAGACTTACATTGGGACAGGATTTATCTATAGGATATCTGCAGCATGACAGCAAAGAGGTCACACTTTATTTTACAGAATCGTTCACCTTCAGGATACTCGATCCTGCTGCATTCATTGTAATCAAATAAGCATAAAGAGGGCTTAACGCCTTCTTTATGCCAACCTGAGAACTTTTGCTCCGACACTGTTTCCAGTCTTTATCTCAATGAGCGCTTCGTTGGCTTTTTCCAGGGGGTATTCTTCAACTGTGGGGAAAATCCCCGCTTTTGCAGAGATATCGATAAATTCCTGAACATCTTTGGGGGTAACATTTGCAACACTTTTCAACTCTTTTTCCATCCACAGGTGATTTTTATAATCAAGATTCATCAAAATCTCTTTATCAATTTCTTCTTTACTAATGGCATTAATCACCACACGCCCCGAAGGAACAATATTTAAAAGACCCGCCAGTACAGTTTTATACACAGGGGTTGTATCAATGATACTTAAACATTTTTCCGGTGGGGAATCCTCAATATCTCCTGCCCAAGAAGCACCAAGTTTTTTTGCAAATTTCCGCTGAGATGCACTCCTTGCAAAAACAAAAAAACGGGATTCAGGATACAAATATTTGGCAAGCTGAAGCACCAGATGGGCTGATGCACCGAATCCCATAAAACCAAGGTTTTTTCCGTCTTCCATCCGGGCAAGCTTTAACGAGCGGTAACCCACAGCCCCGGCGCAAAGCAACGGTGCAGCCTGAGAATCTTCATACACATCAGGTATTTTTACAGCAAAATGCTCATTGACTTTCATATATTCGGCATACCCTCCGTTTGCATCCCTGCCGGTGGCCTTAAAATCATCGCATAAGTTTTCCAGTCCGCTATTGCAGAAAAAGCAATCACCACATGAGGAATAAATCCAACCGACTCCGGCTCTGTCACCCTTCTTAAACTTCATGACACCACCAGATATTTCCACAACCTCACCCACAACTTCATGACCGGGTATAACAGGCAGCCGGGGAGGGGCGGTACGTCCCTCAATTTCATCAAGCTCTGTATGGCAAACTCCGCAGGCTTTCACCTTTATTAATATTTCCCCGTTTAGAAGTTCGGGGACAGGATAATCTCTTAACACCAAAGGTTCGGATTCCTGTTTTAAGTCTGTAATTCTTTCCAGAACCATAGCCTTCATGTATCTGCCTCCAAAACAAGATTTATTTAAAAAGTTTGTTTATTATATCCCTGTATTTTGTTTCAATATAGTGTCTTTTCTTTTTTAATGTATTGGTAAGTTCTTCACCTAATTTGAAATCCTTGTCCAGAAAAGAGATTTTGTGTAATTTTTCATAATCCCTGAACCCTTTTTTTGAAGATAAGAATTTATTTATATCTTTTCTTATCTTCTCAGCAACATTACTGTCCTTGGTAACATCCTCTTTGGAGTGGATAAATTTATTGTATTTTTCAGAGAGATACTCTTTCATTTGCTCAAAATCCGGTACAATCAATGCTCCCAACCCTTTCCTGTCCTGACCGACAAGAACAGCATCCTTTACAAAAGGAAACATAGAAATAGTGGATTCTATTTTGGTGGGGTCGATATTTTCTCCATTAGCCAGAACTATTATCTCCTTTGCACGCCCCGTAATTACTAATTCACCGGTCAGCGTAAATTTACCCAGATCCCCAGTTTTAAAAAAACCATCTTCTGTAAAAGATTTTTCGTTTTCCTCTTCATTCTTATAGTAACCACTGAAAACCTGCTCACCCTTCACCTGAATTTCACCTTCTTCACCCGGTGACAGTATTTTACCATCCTCATCAACTATTCTGATTTCAGTATCTTTTATGGGCGGCCCCAGTGTACCAAAAACTTCGCAGTGAAGGTCCCTGCCGGCAATACCGGGGGCACACTCCGTCATCCCATACGCATTCACGATTCTTATGCCGATAGCATCTATCCATTCATCCACAAACTGAGGCAAACTCCCACCTCCGCTAACCGCAAGTCTGAGTCTGCCGCCAAATTTCTCCCTTAAAAGGACGAACTTTTTCTGAGCATACATTTCCACCGGTTTTAAAAAAATCATTTTTGCAAAGGCCATTCCCTTAGAAAAATTTTTCTTTAAAAAACCCTTTTCCTCAAAAATAGGAAGATTGTCTTTAAGTAATCGCTTATTTCTTCTATAAGCTGCTGAAGCACTAACCAGCAAATTAAAAATTTTGGCTTTTTTCACACTTTCTTTCTTTAACATCGCATTTACTTTTGTGTACAGAGCCTCCCACAACCTGGGAACAGTGGCCACGATTGTGGGAGAATACTTTGTCAAATCATCAGAAAATGTTTTTATACTAGAATACACAGTTGTGCACCCCTGCATTACGGCTAGATGTTCCGCTAGCCGCTCGAATATATGCCATGACGGGAGTATAGAAAGCCATACATCCTCATGGGATAATGCAACCATATCCGGAATTCTGCTGAGATTTGCCAGAAAATTTCTATTGGAAAGCAATACCCCTTTAGGCGTGCCTGTGGTACCTGATGTATATATAAGAGTAAACGGATCCTCTTTCTTGTGTTTTTCCGCAAGACTAAGAAATTCATCAATCTCATTGTATGTTATTTCTCTATCCTTCTTAATGATTTCATTGTAGGCATATATTTTATTAAAAAGTCGGTGCTCACTATTGCCTTCCATCACAAAAATGTTTTTCATCTTTTTTGCAATAGAATCACTCAATGTATTTTTCATTAAGCCGGGAGTCTCAAAAACAATAAAATCACTTTCTGAATGATTGATAATAAATTCAAATTCGTCCACGGGTGTATCACTGCCCCTGGGGACACTCACAGCACCTATGGCAACCAAAGCCAGATCCGTAACGATCCAGCTGTATCGATTATCCGAAATAATGGCCACTTTTGAATTTTTTGTAACCTTTTTTTCCATAAAAGCTTGCGAAAGCAAAAGTACATCTTCGAAAAGCTTATTATAGCTCACCTCAAATTCCACTTCATTGACTCTGTAAACAAAAGCGGTCTTATCAGGATATTGCCTCCAGGTATTGATAAATAATTGAAAGATATTTTTGTATTTTTGCGTTTTATTCATAATGCACCTTTACTTTTCAATGGTTTTTACAATATAGTAAAAATATTCTCTAACACAAGTAAAAGCTGCTAAAAGTGTGATAGTAAAATGTTTAATACTGTAATAAAACCTTTAAATAAATCAAGAAACATGAAAGAATATGCCGCATACTGCAGAACACAGAGGAGATGAATGAAGAATATTAATTACGGTGACAGGGTCATACTGATCGATCATAAAAGAAGAAGACACATGGTAAAGCTTAAAGAAAACGGCCGCTTTTCAAGTCAATACGGCTTTATAGACCATAGTGATATTATAGAATCAGGCAGCGGAGGCACAGCAAAAACGAATAAGAATTTTTCGTATCGTATATTCAGCACTACTTATACAGACTATGTAATGAATCTGAAAAGAAACGCCCAGATTATATATCCCAAAGATACTGCCCAAATGCTGATGGAGGCTGATATCTATCCCGGCCTTAACATATTGGAATCAGGGATTGGGCAGGGTGCTCTATCAATAGCTCTGCTCAGGGCTCTCGGAAATCAGGGAAGACTTACTACGTATGAAATCAGAGAGGATTTTGCCGAGCAATCAAAAAAATTTATCGATGATTTCTGCCCGGACTTAACAGAGATACATGATATAAGAATTGGAAATATCTACGAAGGATTTGAAGGGATATACGACAGAATTCTGCTGGATGTGCCGGAGCCATGGCATGTTATAGAGCATACTAAAAACGGTCTTATCAGCGGGGGAATTATCGTTTCCTACATACCAACCATCCTGCAGGTAAAAACATATGTGGATACATTAAAATCCACCGGGTACTTTGCCGATTTGAGCACATTCGAAATAATAAAAAGACCCTGGAAAGTGGACGGTTTGTCTGTCAGACCTGAGATGTGGATGTATAACCACAGTGCATTTATTGTAAGAGCACGAAAAACCACTTAATCTAATTTTTGAATCAATATTAATTTCATTGTTTTTGGTACCCTCCTATTTCATTATGTCAAATAGAGAAATAGAAAAAAATGAATCAAAGGAACTAAATTTCAAGAGCTTTGAATAAGTACCCCATTTACCCTTCCCTAACTTAGAGGAGGAACTTTAAACCCCTCATATCAAAGAGTTAGGAGGGTTTGAGGGTGGTAAAATATATAATGAATCAATTATTCAAATCTTTTTTATTTGTGTATTGGTTGCTTGATCATTGAACAGGGTGAACCAAAACCTGCAATAATTACAACCACAAAAACTTAAATTTGTATTTAAAAATATAAAAAAGTAATGTATTCTTTATTATAAGTACATGTGCATATATGTTTAATAAGCAGAAACGCATATATATAATATTATGAGAATAGAGATTCCTCAGTTTGCCATGTTAAATATTAGCTTTGCTGATAGACCGAAGGTCATTTAACAGGGCAGGAATGACAAGTATCAAATATGTCATCTCGACTGAAACGGAGTGGAGTGGAGAGCTCTCTTTTACTTAATGCTATATGCTAAATAAATATGCAATTATGCTTATATCGTTTTTATGATAGAGATTTCTTCTTAACGGTCAAAAGGATGCCTTTGGTTAGCACCATAACATCCTGTTTATCCGCTTATATAGCGGATGCTAAACAGTTTTCTTGTCTCCTCGACCGGGGAATCTCTATTTTTATATTAAACTTTAATTGGATAATATTATGATATACACTGAGAATTATAAAATTATAGGCTGTAGTATCTACAATTATACAGATAACATGAAGCTTTATTTTTTTTGGCTAACCAGCCTTGACAGCGGCACCACAAAAATGCTTTTTGTGGACAGAATGCGTTTTCTTAAATTCACATTACTCGATGAAGACGATTTTTACGGCCACGACGAGCTTTCACTGAAATGTGTTTCATGCGACAATATGAAATGTATGAGACACAAACTTCTTCAAAATAATAATCATAATTTCATTTTTAGCTTTGAATATATTGATGAACATCTCCCGCCTAAAGAACACAAATCACCTGAATGCAAAACACTTTTTTTTGGATGTATCTTCCGTGAAAAAAATGATTTTTCTGCTAACAAAAAAATTCCTGTATTAATCACAAAAATTTCTCAACAAGGTCTGATTTGCAAGATACTGTCGAATGACTATGACAATGAATTACAAATTGATGAAAGCATAAAAATAGCAATCTGTTCACGAAATTTTTTAAACATATCGGAATGCACGCAATGTACTGATGAGTTAAGCAAACAAACAATCGGTATTTTGGAAGCCAGCATAAGCTGGAAGATTGACAATTATATCGGTATAAATATTCAGCTTGACACAAAAATATCCGGTTTTATAGATGTTGTCCACAATTTGGTCTGAATTTAATATTTCCCAATAGACAAGTTGATTATAGGCTAAAGGCTAAGTTTTAAGTTCTAAGTGTTAAGTGTTAAGTTCCAAGGGCCGAGGAGCAAGTGCAAGGTAGTGGATGTGGAGGTTGGTTCAACGTTCAATGTTCAAAGTTCAAGGTTTAATACCCTCTCAACCATCTCAACTAATTCAACTTCCTCAACCTTTACCTATACCTATGCCTTTTACTTAGTACTTAGCCCTTAACACTTAACACTAATACATGCTCTTCTGGCATTTTTTTTGCTTTAAAATGTATATGGTTGAGGTGGATAATTATTCGTTAAACGGCTGCAGTGTGTATCATATTTTCAGGAACTTTCCACTTTATGCTCTTTGGATTACTGATAAAAGTTCCGGCAATACAAGTATGCTTCTTCTGGAAGAAGATAAATTTCTTAAATTTACCAACTTCCCAAAACAAAAATTAAAAAAAGAAGTCACTTTAAACTGTAACAACTGCACAAATTTCAATTGCAAAACGAACCACAGTAGAAATACAGCGGAATGTCTTTCCAAAATATTTTATGAATCATATTCTTATTACAGAAGATACAAACGATATCCTTTGCAGATAAAGGCTTATGTTCTTAGAACACCGACAGATGACTGCGAACAACACACTCATCCACTTGAAATAAAAAATATCAGTGTCGGCGGAGTTCAATGCAAGATGGGTGATGAAAAACTGGAGATTGGCATTAATGACAAAATTAAAATCAATATATGTGACTGCAAGTTAAAAGATTTTTCTAAAAATTGCAAAGGCTGCTATAAAAACGAATCAAACAAAACCCTTGAAGGGGAGATTGCCTGGATACTGGATAACAGGTTTGGCGTTAAATTTACAAATAAAGAGAATATAAAAAAAATAAACAGCATCATTGAAGATATCAACCGGGAAATAAGTAAGAAAATAGCTATACAGTAAACATCACACTCTTTAAAACCTATTTCCTCCATGATAATGACAATCAATACATGTAGCTGTGCCATCATTTATAGCTCCAGTGGGGCCATTTCCATGAGCATTGTCAAAGGTATCATTCTTATGACATGTTGCAAAACAAAAATTTTGTATGTCATTAATACTGGTAGCGGTAATCGTGGAAACCGTTAATGTGCTGGAAGCATCTTTCGTATCAAAAGGAGCTCCACCATCTATATTCCAATCTACCGAATCGGGCATGATTAAAAAATTTCCGCCGTGGGGCTTATGACAAGCCATACAAGGGATGCCTTTACTACCGTGCTCACCATTTGAGAAAACATTTGAAACAGCAATAGGCTCTCTTGCCAAATCAGTACTCACAGCAAGGTCAGATCTACCTGCAGGGTTTGAAGGGAAGCTGCCATCATGGCATTGACGGCAGAATTCATCCATCTGATAAAACTTGTCCCAGTAGTCACTGCCTGTGTTAGGATTGGTTTGCGGCTTAAAAGGCTTCAATGTATCCGGATCCACCAGAGACTCTATAACATTATTAGTAGTAAGGTCATCCGGCCTCACACCGTGGGGACCGTGGCAGTTGATACACTCCATTTGAGTTCCATTACCTGACTGTGCCGATGATACCACATCGTGAGACTTGTTATAAAATCTATCTGTAACGTTAGTCCCATCCTTGATGCCACCGCCAGCTGTGGCACGTGTACCATCAGTTGTTGCTGTTCGTATCTCTATATTTACACCGCTGCCATTTGGCACAGGTGCCCCGTTAAGAGTGGATGTACCGTGGCAGATAAAGCAAAGCTGCTCCTCATTTCCTCTTAATAACTGTATTGTTGCCGCCCCGGTCTCCATAGCTTTTGCATTATGAACATCGTGGCAGTTTTTACAGGCATATGTTGCAGAGACTGGCGTTTGAGAAAAAACATTGCTGTGAGGAGAGCTGGCAAAAAGCTGTGTACCTGTTTTCTTATCATGACAGGAACTGCAGAGCTGACTTATGTCAGCATTATTTAAAAAATACTGTGCTTCTGTATGGGGGTCGTGACAGGAAGTACATTCCACACGTCCGTTCTGGAGCTTGACAAAGCTCGGCAGAGATGCTTCGTTTATCAATTGATTGTCCGCCACCGTGGAATCGCTGTATAGAAAGGAAATAGGATGGTCATCTCTCAGATCAGTCCCCAGGTTGGCTTCACCGGTAAGCGGGTTAGAAAGACTTGTGCCCTGTATTGTTCCGGAATATATCTGATTCAATGCAATTGTTCCGTCGTGGCATGAAAGACAGAGCTTTGAATTACCCGTAGGCTGGTCTGCCGTGGCATCAAAAGTTTTTGATGAATACACGGTATATGTGGCGCTGCTGAGATTCCTGTTCCATAAAGGAGCTTCACTTCTTGCATTATGAGGTGTGTGACAGAAAATACATATTCTTTTTTCAGTAGCAGACTTGACCGTGCCGGGACCTGAAACAGAAAGATTATGAGGTGTATTTGCAATACCGGCAAAAACTATCATCGCGGTCAAAATAAACAGAATAGTAAAAATGTATGTTTTTTTCATAAAACTCCTCCTGTGCCCAATACATTAATAGCAAAAAGAATACCAGATCAAGTGTTAAGTGTTAAGTTTACCCTGTTAAATATCAGCTTTGCTGATAGACCGAAGGTCATTTAACAGGGTGTTAAGTGGTAAGTGCAAAGTGAATGTGGAGGTTGGTTCAACGTTCAATGTTCAAAGTTCGAGGTTAAATACCCACTCGACCATCTCAACCTCTACCTCTACCTCTACCTTCGCACTTAGCCCTCGGCCCTTGGAACTTAGCCCTTAGTACTTAGCACTTAGCACTTAAAACTATTTTTTTATTCATATACCTTATACATCTTTACACGGGAATTATATAAATCAGTTACATAAAGCTCGTCTTCATAACAGTATACCCTCTCAGGCATATAAAATTTTGCCGGAGAATTTCCCGTTTCACCTAGAAAATATAATAATTGACCTTCCGTATTAAATATCTGGAAATTATCAAAATCCGCATCGGTGATATACAATCTGTTATACCTGCCCAGACATAGCCCCTTGGGCTTGGAAAACTGCCCCGGCTTCACACCGATTTTACCAAAAGTTTTAAGCATTTTGCCGTTATAGTCAAATACAACTACTCTGAAATTCATGGAATCAAGCACATAAACCTTTTTTTCTTCTACATTCAAATCAATATCCAAAGGATAATTTAACCTTCTCCCAAAGGAATTTAAAATATTGCCGTTCAAATCGGTAACTATTATTGTGTTTCTTTTCGTGTCGGCCAGAAATATTTTTTGGTTGTTATGGTCCACTTTTACCGAAACGGGCTTTTTCATCTGTATGTCCAGGAAACTGGACTTTTCAGTGAGTACATTATAGCGGATAATATAATTTTTTTCTGAATCAACAATGTACAAATCATTTCCTACAAAATCCAAGTCTACGGGCGACTTTAAATGTTTCCCGTCAAATGTGCCGATAATATCAAGTGAGTTGTCACTTCTGTCTATAAGATTAATTACGCCGTACATAATATCACTTACGGCAATAAAAGAATCGTTGGAAGCAACGGCAAAAGGTCTATGCAGGGGCTTTACTTCATACCCAAGACCGAAAAATTTGCTCCAGAAATTTCTGTTTTCATAAATAAAGTCGGCATCAATTACTTTTTCAAGACTAATCTTGGGATCAGCCATATCCGGCCAGAAATAGGTGCTAAATTTATCAGACTGCTGCTGTTTCGTAGCACAGGCGATACTGCTAACTGTCAGGAGCATCAAGCATAATTTTTTCAACAGAAACTTCATCTCTCATCCTCTTAATAATAGCATTATATCTATCTTCAAACTTACTCTTTTCCATAATACGGCTGATATTACTCTTTACTTCTACATAAGGTACAGGCTCATTCTCAAACCTTTTCACCGCTTTAACAATAAGATAACCGTAAATATTTTCATAAGGCCCTCCAAATTCTCCTTTATTCAGGGAAAGTATCTTATTAACAGGATAGCCCTCAGTAAACTTGTAAACTCTCTGTTTAAGGGGGAATGTCCCGTTATCACACATCTGAAACCCCCTCTCCTGCCTTCCGTTCTTCATAAGCTGCAAAACCATTTCCGCTTTGTCTTTTTTCTCTTTCATCTGAGCCTTGTCAAGATTTCTGGCATCTGCTTTAATAAGACAATTCTTAACCATTACAGACTCACCCAGCATAAACATTCCCTTATTGTTATTATAATAATTTTTTAATTTACTGTCCCCTATCTGAAGATTCTTCATAAAATAATTTTCAAAGACGGATTTAACGTTCATGTCTATGTGAGTATCCTTTAATATCTCCTTAGAAATTCCGTTAACCTTTAAAGCCTTTTCAAATTCTTCTTCACTCTTAAATCTTTTTTTTATCGTTTCAACGATCTTATCAGCTTTCTCCTTTGCTTTTTCATATACCTCGGGTTTATTTTCAACTAAGTACAACCTTAAAAGCCGTGCCTCAACAGCTTTATCAAGAGCGTCATTCCAGTACTTTTTTTTATCCAGACTACCAGCATGAAACTTACCCATTGGAACAACCGTATTTACAAAACTTTTCACCTCGAAAAATGATATATTGTCGCTGCCTACCCTGGCAACAGTTTTCATATCATTTGACGCTGCATAACTAACTGCGGCGACCGCGATAACCAGCACCAAAACTTTTGCGTATTTCAAAGTAAATGACATCTTCGACTCTCCTGTTATTGTTTTCTGTGGTTTCATTTCTTCTATATCCGAGACTTAATTTAAACACATTGGTGGCGTATTTTGCAATAAATTCATAGTCTATACCCTCATCATCAGCTGCATTTATCTGTTTTTCAAAAGAAAATATCGCTTCCAGCCTGCTTGTGGGAGTATAAGTAATCTTACCCGTCACATAATCGTCCTTTTCAAAACTACCAGATTTGTCATTTCTTTCCCTTTCAAAACCCAGCTCCAGTATCACATACGGCACATTTGCAGGAAAACTTCTTTGTTTTACGAGAATCAGGTTTGCCTCGTAAGATTCAGTGGTATATTCATATTTTGTGGAGTTATACCTTGCATTGAATCTTACATTGCGTAAATTAAGCCTGTAATTCAGATTTTTAGACACCCGCTCTTCGTCTTTTTGCACAGCATCATAGTAATCCTTTATCTCTTCCTCATACTCAGCCCTAAGGTTACTTTGATACAACCTGAATTCGAGCTCATAAGAATCCGTTGTCTGTTTATAATTATCCGGCTCTTTTTCTATTTCTCTTTCGGGGAAAAAGCCGAGTCTCATATTCTCAGTAGATTTTTCGGTATACAACATGAAGCGTTTTGTTTCTCTCGTATCATATCCTTCACCGTATTTCGCACCGATTTCAGAAACAAGATAAAACTTGTTTTCTTCAGTGTAAAAACCGTCTTTGGATGTAAACAGATACTCCTCTCTCCATTCATCCTTTTGATTATCCGACAAACTATTTTCCTCATATTTTCTATAACTGGCCCACTTATCAAAAATCAGAAACCATGGCCGGATATCAAATTCTTGAGATAATTTCAAATCAGTAAAATCATTTTCCACCACATTATATTTTTTATCCGGATCATAATTATGATTGGTAGTTTCGTACTTTATCTCAAATCTGTTTTGAAAAGATTCGAACTCCTTGAAATTATAACCAGCTTTGCTTTTTGTCCCTATATTATCATAGGCAGTTTGCAGATCCCTCTGAACCGAGATTGATACATCATCAGCATCTCCACCTATCAGCACAATAGAGCCCGAAACTGACTCGTTGAAAGATACCTGATAACTTTCTCCAGAATCTATAATCAAATTAGGATTAGTTAACAACTCATCGTCCACGCTGAGTCCTGTCAGATCGAGAATAATTTGATCATCATCGGTTGTTATAGTTATTGTGCCTGTTCCGTTAAGACCGTCCGCTATCAGAGAGTTAAATGATGACAGAGATATATTGTTTTCTCTTAAATTATGTTCCTCAACCCTTTCTTTATATATTTCCGACTCAAGATAATAGCTTAAATCCAGAGCATTACTTTCAAAACTGAAAACGTACCCCATTCTTTCATCCAATTCACCGGTCTCGGTCTGGTCATCTTTTTCATAATAAAACCTGTTGTTCAGTTCATATATATTTTTTTCATATCCTAAATTTACTTCTGCATCTGTATATTCCGTACCTTCATTACTTTCCAACGAACTCTCATTAACAACATTCTTCTCTGCAAAAGCAGAAAATCTTAAGTTACCCAGTTCCAATTCATCTTCCATACCTTCAGCAGTTATTGTACCTACTTTTACGGTATACTCGTCATGGTCTGTTTTGGAATCCTTAAAAGTACTTGTTTCTTTCTCATAGTAAATGCCGGCATTTCGTTTATAAGAAACGCCTGATTGTGCAAAAACTTCACTTTTCAAAAAATTATCGTCCTCTTCTTCCACATCATAGCCGTAATCATAGTTATATCCGAAATACTTCGCCACAATATTCAGATCACCGGTGCGATAGAAAAAATATTTCTGTCTCTCGGTCTTATCATAATCGCCCAGAGACTGCGTAATATCTTCCAGTTCTTTAATATTATCGCTGATTTTATTAAGAGAACTGAAGTGATCACCGGTATCCGTATCTATGGATTTATTCAAAGAATAGTCAAAACCGAATCTCATTTTTTTTGCCGGAATTCTGATAAAGGCTCGGGGATTCACATCATAAAACAACGCATCATCTTTATTCTTTGCTCTGTCATTACTTGTAAAAGGAATCGACAGTTCAGGCTTCTTGGATTCAAAATAGTTCAGGCTGTACTCGGTAATTTGTGTATTCAGCTGAAGATATCCCAACCGTTCATTCATCAGCTCACGCCTGTAACGCAGGTTGGCAAACAACTCATCCATTTGGCTTCCTGCATCCAGGTCAGAGGTATTGTCGGAAGTTTTGTTATATTTCTGATACGTCAGCCCGTATCCGCCATCCAAAATAAGATAACCAGCATATGCCGGAAAGGAGATAAATATAATCAATACTATGAGAGAGAAGATTTTAATATTATAACTCATTGGTCGTGGCAGCTCTTGCAAAGTTTATTCTTTCCCACTCTGAGCAGAGAGGCTTCCTTGGTATGAGGGTCGTGGCAGGTCGGGCACTCCAAAATCTCTTTATTTTTCCCAAATAAAGGAAGAACACCGTTTATTTTACCTTTATATTGATGAACAGAAAGGCTTCTTTGGTCACTCTCCATTATATTGACATTGATAGGATGAATATCTTCATGACTGGCATAGTCGGTATGGCAGGATAGGCAGACATTGGTAATTTTCCGGAAAACACCTATCAGTTTTTTGTAAGATTTTTCATTAACATCAGGTGACAAGTAGTTATATCCTTTTTTGATACTTTCCTTTCCCCAAATTGGCTTTAAATCATAGGAACTTCGGCCCTTATGGCAGTACATACAGTACCTTTTTCCTGCATACTTTCCCATCATAAACGTAAATTCATGAGAGTCAGCCGAGTAGATGTTCGGTACTAAAACACATAAAACAAAAGTAACCGCAAGTAAATACCTAATAATAAACCACCATAACAAGATATAAATAAATACTCTATAAAATTGTCTAAATTTAAATAGCAATTTGTTTGCCATAATACAATTGGGTGTTGGGTACTGGGTGTTGGGTGTTGGGTTCTTACTTTTTAGTGTTAAATGCTAAGTGCTAAGTTTGTCCTGTTGAATAAATTGTAGAGCAATTTGCATAGGCATTTAACAGGGCGAGCAATGACGTACAAACACTGTCATTACGAGGAATCCACTTTTTGGCGGATGACGAAGTAATCTCATAATCCGTAGGTGAGATTGATTCTCCGCACGGGGGCAAATCGCAATTACTGCCTTTTATACGTCATTACGAGGGACAAAGTCCCGAAGTAATCTCATCCCTGTTTTTGTTACTTTGATGATTGCAACTTGATATAATACATAGGTTCTGAAAACTTTGAACATTGAACACTCACATTCACTTTCACCCATAAACTTAACACTTAGCTCTTAATACTGCCTTTTGTATTTTGTATTTTGTATACAATCTTGACACAAATTAGACATACTATGCTTGATATGAGACATTTTTGAAACACAATTGAGACACAGTGAGACATTTTTAGCATATTTTGATACACTCAGGAGAACGGTGTACGGGTTTCAGGTGCCGGAAGTTTAAGCTTTCGAATAATGCATTTATTATGACAACAGAGATTAAAAGATCTCTACTTTCTAAAAAATCCTCTCTCCTGAAAAAAGTAAAAGCCCACTTCTTTCGAAGTGGGCAAAAAGGAAAAAATGTATGTGAAAAAACTTCAGAAAGAGCTATTTGATATTACTTATCCTGATGGCAGTCATTACAAAAACCCTGAATACTGCTTGACCTTAAAAGCTTCTGATAAGCTACCGCCTGATCTTCAGGCATTGTATAATATCCAGTCATTAAAATATCCACACCCGGAGGACCTTTTTTGTGAGGGTCATGGCAGGTGATACATTCGACTTTACCACCTACAAGTTTATATTTTCCAATATTTCCCACAACCTCACCGCTTACTACATTTCCACTTAAGCCGGCGTCCACTTTGCTGTCATAATTCATACCTATGGGATGCTGAGCGTTTGAATAATCTATATGCATTGTCCCCATACTATAATTTTGAAAATATGGAGATTCAAAGCCTGTACTTTCGGACATACCGTCATGGCAGGACATACATGCTTCGGTACCGGCATAGACATTCGATGAAGGGATATTATCCAAGGTATCGGTAGGGCTTGTATAAGCAGAATATGCAACCCCATCGTCAAATTTATTAACCGTATTCCATAGCGGTATTTTATCACCTGCGTTGTGTGGTTTATGGCATGGCGCACATGGACTTTTATCAGTACCATCACTTCTCTGAAAATTATGTGCGCCCGTTTTACCGTTTTTATCTGCTGTATGGCAGTTATAAGTACTGCAACTCTGTGCAAAGGCCATATAGGCAAATAAAAACATAAACAATAAAATAAATAAAATCTTGATTTTCATAACAGTTTCTCCTGTAAGCTTTAAAATAAACTTTGATACAATAAACAGGATATGTACACAGCATTAAGCAAAAATGGTGCCATATTATAACAATGTTATTTATTAGATAATTAGATTAATTTTACGGTAATACCGTGACGGGTGTTGGGTGTTAAGGGTTAAGTTTCAAGGAACAAGGATAAAGGTAGAGGTAAAGGTTGAGGCAGCTGAATTGGTTGAGATAGTCAAGTGGGTATTTAACCTTGAACGTTGAACATTGAACCAACCCCCACATTCACTTTGCACTTGCTCCTCAGCCCTTAACACTTAGTACTTAGCACTTAGTACTTTTAAACTTTTTCCACCAATATACGAATACACAAATAAACCAGTAGACCAATACACCGATCAACTAATCTCAAAGTCCCGCCAACGGAAGTAAAAACCCCCTTCTGCCGAAGGGGGTAAAAAGAGGAAAAATATGTATGTGTGAAATTACAGAAGTTATTTTATACTATTTATCCTGATGGCACTCGTTGCAGAATGTTGCAATATCTGTTGTTCTCAGCAGCTTCTTATTATCCAAATCAGAAACTTTATGACTGTATAAAACTGTAGCCTGCCCTTTCTTGTGTGGATCGTGGCATGTTATACACTCCATCTTATTGTTTACCAGTTTAAAATTACCGTTACTGCCTATGACTTTTCCATTTACAACATTACTGTTCAAACCTGTATCCTTTGTACTGTCATAAGTCATGCCAATAGGGTGCTGTGCTTTGGAATAGTTTACATAAAATGTACCCATTTTAAAGCCGTAAGATATGCCGCCGTTAAAGAATGCCGTATCCATACCCGTACTTTCGGACATCCCGTCATGGCATGACATACATGCTTCGGTACCGGCATAGACGTTTGAAGAGGGAATATTATCCAGTGTGCCAGTGGGACTTGTATATACAGAGTAAGCAGGACCGTCGTCGTACAGATTTGTATCATTCCATAAGGGAATCCTACTGCCTGCATTATGTGGTTTGTGACATGGAGCACAGGCACTGGTGGAGCTGTCTTTCCGTTGAAAATTATGCGCGCCGGTTTTACCATTTTTATCAGGGATGTGGCAGTCATAGGTCGAGCATGAGGCATAAAGAGTGGCTCCTGTTAACAAAACAACTGTAAAAATGAAAAGAGCAATAAAAGTTCTCATTTTTTCCCGCCTTAAATTACTACCTATAAAAGGGGAGGCTCAGCAGAGCCTCCCATCCTATCGACTGTAAATTTATGCGGTTACTTTATGTGGCATGTAGTACAAAGATCTGCTGGAGCAGTTCTCAGAAAGTTAGCATAGTTACCTGCTGCATCTGTAGTTCCGGTTCCTTGAGTTCCGTGAGGATCATGGCAGGTTGCACATTCCACTTTATTTGTTGAACCGAAAAGAGGAAGTGTACCCTCAACTGTTCCTGCGGCCACAAGCTCTGTATCTTTAGTTGCTCCATTAATTGAATCGTCATAGGAAAATGCAATAGGGTGCTGATTAGCGTTTGTCGGATAGTCTATATCAAGTCCAACTGTTGTAGTAGCTAAAGACGCTGAAATATTTGATCCATCCATAACAGTTCCGTCGTGGCAGGCCATACATGCTTCAGAAACTTTGCTGATATTAGTAGTTGCGTTGTCTGAAGCGTCAAAAGTATTCGTTGGTGAAGTGTAAACGGTATAATTATTATCAAAAGTATTACCGTCATTCCAAAGTGGTATAAGGTCTCCGGCGTTGTGGGGCTTATGACACCCTCCGCATTCAGTACCTGAAGTATAAACACCCGATGCACTGTTTTGTGAAAAATCGTGAGCTGATCCTGACACTGTTGCAAATGCAGTCGCTGCAAAAGCTACCATGGCTACAAGAGCCAATAACATTACCAGTTTCTTCATAATAAAACCTCCTAAAGTTTAATTAAATTGTTTTTTAAGCTTCTTAAGCTTTCGTAAATTTTATAGCAGAAAATGTGCCAGAATTAATTTATGATATATATCATAAAGTTATAACTTAGGGATAAGGGATAAGGGATAAGTGTTAAGTTCTAAGTGCTAAGTTCAAAGGGCCAAGGGCCGAGGAACAAGGGGTAAGGTAAAGGCAGAGGTAAAGGTAGAGGTGAAGGTGTTAGGTGATGGGTTTTAGGTTTTAGGTGTTGGATGTGGGGCTTTAGCCCCGCCACAGAATAACGTCAGTTTTCAAACAAAGTCCCCCGTAAAGGAAGTGGGGATTTAGGAGATAGGTAAAGGCAGAGGTAGAGGTAGAGTTGGTTAAGATGTTAAGGATGTTGAAATGGGCATTCAATTATTAATCAAGTTAAAGGCAAAGGTTCACCCTGTTAAATCCATCTTCGATGGGCTGCCTTCGGCCTCAAGCTTATCAGTTATAAGCAAAAATAAGTTAAAAAACGGACTTCGTTTTTTGAAGAATGGCGTAAAATAGGGATTTATTATTTTTCTTGTGGTCTAATTTGTAGTACGTGCATATTTAG
>Ga0182237_100181_pt1 | contig 20871 bp, 24 predicted proteins | sample hydfratesGB_TF_B_FD_132457 | JGI IMG/M metagenome (GOLD analysis project Ga0182237, IMG submission 132457) | Subsurface microbial communities from deep shales in Ohio, USA - hydraulic fracturing test GB_TF_B | ecosystem: Environmental > Aquatic > Deep subsurface > Shale gas/oil reservoir >... | reverse complement strand
GACTACAATTATAAATGGTCAGAGAGAAGATTAAAAGGATTTTTAGCTGCTCGAGAAAAACTAATTCAACTATTTGAAGAAAGATATTAATTTATTTACACAAAATACTTGACGTTACCGTTTTATCTAATAAATTAAACGTAATTTTAGAAATTTGATCAATACTATCTTTAGCCTCTTTAGAGTATTCAAGCTTATTCTCATAACGATAAGTAGTTAATTTAGCTAATTCATCAGCATCATCAGCTATACTTTCAATAGCATCTATCACTGCAAAATACATGTTAATAATTCTTATATCTTCCTCAGATAATGAATCATGAGGGATTTTTGTTAAAAAGACTAAAATTTTCTCTTCCAATTCATTAATAATATCTTCCTTATTATGAACTACTTTGATTAATTCAATATCTTGATTTTCAAATGCCTCCATAGTATCTTCTAACATTTCTCTTGCAAGATTAAACATACGTAAAACTTCATGCTCAGCTTGCTCTACTGCTAAGCTAGGTGTTTCTAACATTCGTTCATCAAGATGAGTTAAACCTCTTCCTATCTCTTCCTCTTCTCCAGGTACAATCAAATTAACTATTTTAACTATTACACCTATAAAAGGTAACCATATCAAAGCATTTAGAATATTAAAAGCAGAATGAGTATTAGCTAATATTCTACTAGAACTCATATTCTGGCCAAAATAATCTAAACTAAAGAATTGGTGTAATAGCTCTGTTAAGTTAGGGATTAAATATAAAAAGAGTAAGAAAGTAAATGTACCAATTACATTAAAAATCATATGAGCCGCTGCAGATCGCTTAGCATTACGGTTAGCTCCAATGCTTGATAATAAAGCAGTAATCGTTGTACCTATATTATCTCCTAATAATACTGGTACTGCAGCATGATAATCAATTACACCAACTGCTAGTAAACTCATTAAAATTCCCATACTAGCACTACTACTTTGAACCATTACAGTCATAACTGTTCCTAATAACACACCCAAAATAGGTGATTTAGAAAAAGTTTTCATCCACTCAACAAACATTTCAGAATCACGCAAAGGTCTCATTGTATCTTTCATAATCGTTAATCCTAAAAATAAAATTCCAAATCCTAAAATCACCTGTCCTAACTGCTTAGTTTTATCCCTTTTAGCAAATAAAGATAAAGCTGCTCCAACAGCAATAGCATGTAAGGAATAGTGACTTAGTTTAAAAGCAATTAATTGAGCTGTAATAGTTGTTCCTATATTAGCCCCCATAATGACTCCAATTGATTGTTTAATAGTCATTAATCCGGCATTAACGAAACCAACTACCATTACAGTCGTAGCACTACTACTTTGAATAATAGCAGTTACTCCAGTCCCTACTAATAAACCTGCTACTCGATTAGTAGTTAACATACCTAATAATTCTTTTAACTTCTTTCCAGCTGTTTTCTGTAAACCATCTGCCATTTGTTTCATTCCATAAATAAATAAACCTAAACCACCCAATAAAGAAAATACCATTTCCAACTCAAATCTCCCCTCCCACAAGGAATCTTTAAAATTATAAACACCACTATATTATTTTCTTTATTGCTCGACAAAATCCTTTATTTTTTATTTAAATACATTTTAGTAATTCAATTAATAATAAAAAACCAATCAACTTCTACAATCAAGCTGATTGGCTCATAGTATGACTATTTATATAGCTAACTTCTTATCTACAGCTTTAGCTATTCTTTCTAAAGATCGTACTAATTCTGAAAAACCTTGAGGGGTTAATGACTGGCCACCATCACATAATGCTTCTTCAGGATTAGGATGCATTTCTACTATTACTCCATCTGCCCCCGCAGTAACTCCAGCTTTAGCTAACGGAGTTACTAAGCTTCTTTTACCTGTACCATGACTAGGATCGATAATTATTGGTAAATTGGCCACCTCTTTAATCAAAGCTATAGCATTTAAATCTAAAGTATTTCTAGTTGCTGTTTCAAAAGTTCTAATCCCTCGTTCACATAAAATTACATTAGGATTACCATGAGTAATAATATATTCCGCTGCTAATAACCATTCTTTAATTGTTGCTGAATATCCTCTCTTTAATAATACTGGTGTGTCTACTTTCCCTAAATTCTTTAACAATCCATAATTTTGCATATTCCGTGATCCAATTTGTAAAATATCTGCATACTGATTAACTAAATTTATATCTTCAGAGTCCATAACTTCAGTAACTACTTTAAGACCTGTTTTTTCTCTAGCTTCAGCTAATAATTTTAAACCTTCTTCTCCTAACCCCTGGAAACTATGTGGGGAAGTTCTAGGCTTAAATGCTCCTCCACGTAAGATATTACCTCCCCTTTTTTGAACTTCAATTGCTGCTTCTAATAACTGTTCTCTACTCTCTACAGCACAAGGCCCCCCCATAATTATTAATTCATCTCCACCAATTTTTAAATCCCCTACTTCTACAACCGATTGATGCTTCTCTACTGCTACACTACTCAACATTTCTATCATCTCCTCTTAATATAATTTCAATTTTCAGTGTTGATTCTCAGTATTAGAGATTTTCACGGATTACTGATTGCTTACTCCTGATAACTAAATATAAAAAAACCTACCTTGCCATCCATTTTATAGGACGAAACAAGATAGGTTTATATTTCGTGGTACCACCCTAATTAGACTAAATTAATAGTCCCACTAGTTTGAATAACGACATATTTGCCGGTATAACTTACTAATTTTCAGCTATACAGCTCCAGAGCGAAATTTCAATTAAAGTTCTTTAGAGATGCTTACAGCCGATGACATCCCCTCTCTGTAAAGTTCTTCTTTAACCTACTTAACCCTTTCTTTGCTTTTAAATATATTTTATTTTCCAATCACTTTAATTCATTTGTTTAATCATTTTTAATAATTGTAACAGCTTAACAAATATTTGTCAAGAGATTTATTCAGTAATTTCTAAAATACTTTCATAAGTAATATCTAACATTTCTTCTAATTCATTTTTAGTACTACATAATGGAGGCATAAAGACTACTACATTATCTAATGGACGAATAATCAATCCTTTTTCTCTAGCCTTCATACAGACTTGAACTCCTATCTTTTCCTGCCAATTATAAGCTTGCTTTGTTTCTTTATCTTTAACTAACTCTATTCCTACCATAAAACCACATTGACGTACATCTCCTATATGCTTTAATTCTTTAAACTCTTCTAATTTATCCGCTATAACCTTAATTTTTTCTTGCATTTTTCCTATAATATCCTCTTTTTCAAATAACTCTAAATTAGCAACTGATACTGCTGCTGCTAATGGATTACCTGTATAAGAATGGCCATGGAAGAAAGTCTTTTGCGTTTCATAGTCATCATAGAAAGCATTATAAATTTCATCCGTTGTTAAAGTAGCTGAAATAGGTAAATAACCACCACTAATTCCTTTCGCTACCGACATAATATCTGGCTGAACATCTTCATGTTCACAAGCAAACATCTTACCAGTTCTACCAAATCCTACAGCTACCTCATCTACTAACATTAAAATATTATACTTATCACATAACTCTCTAGCTTGAGCTAAATAGCCTTTAGGAGCAGTAATTATTCCTCCAGCTCCCTGGACTAAAGGTTCAATTACCAATGCTGCTAGCTCTTGATGATTTTCTTTAATCATAGTTTCTAATTCTTTGACACAATCAAAATCACAATTATCCTTTTCTTTACCTAAAGGACAACGATAACAGTAAGGAGATGGTGCCTGTAAACTATCAAATAATAATGGCCTATAAATCTCATGAAATAAATCAATTCCACCTACACTAACCGAACCAACAGTATCACCATGATAAGCATTAGTTAACGTAATAAATTTATTCTTAGGCCCTAAATCATGATCAATCTGTTGCCAATATTGAAAAGCCATCTTAACTCCAATTTCTACTGCTGTTGAACCACTATCTGAATAAAAGACCTTATTTAAACCTTCAGGAGAAAGCTTTACTAACTTCTCTGCTAACTCTGTTGCAGGTACATTAGCCAACCCTAACATTGTAGAATGTGCTATCTTACCTATCTGTTTTTTAAGTGCTTCATCTAATTCTTCTTTTTGATGGCCATGTACATTTAACCAAATAGAAGAAACTCCATCATAATACTCATTTCCATCAGTATCATAAAGTTTGATTCCTTCTCCACGTTCAATAATTAATTGATCATCATCCTCAACCCATTCCTTCATTTGAGTAAATGGATGCCAGACATACTTTTTATCTTTTTCTAATAATGATAATTCTTTTACCATAGTATAATCTCTCCTTTTATTTATTCAAAATTAGATTTTTAGATGGTTAGGAGTTAGGTGGTAGGTCTAATCTAAATCCCTAACCACCTTTCTATCAACTACCTAATGTTACACATTATCTGCTCTAAATCTACATTATCAGTTATTATCTTAGCTAAATCTATTGCTTCAAGATCATTCTCTAAATTTTCAATATATGGAACAACTCCTAAAATTGGTATTTCAGCTAGTTTTGAAATTAACTCTGGATTAGTTTTTTCAGCAATTCCTGCCTCATCTTTTTTTAATCCATTAATAATTACACCTAATACATTAAATCCTAATTCTCTAGCCATTTTAACTGTTAAAACTGTATGATTAATTGTTCCTAAATTAGGTCTAGCTACTATAATAATTGGCAAATCTAATATTTTAATTAAGTCAGGAACCAAAAAATTTTTAGCTAAAGGAACCATCAATCCACCAGCTCCTTCAACAATTACTCCCTGGTATTCTTCTTGTAATTTATGATAAGCATTCTTTACTTTACTAATATCTATCTCTACCCCTTCAACCTCAGCTGCTACACTAGGAGCCAAAGCTGGTTCCAAACGGATAGGATTTAATAGATCATAATCTGCTTCTAAATCTGTAATCTGCAATATAAACTCTACATCAGGAGCTAACAGCCTATCTCCTTCTTTAATAGCCCCACTTTGGAAAGGCTTCATTGCCCCCCAGTCATAACCTTGTTGCCGTAAGCTAGCTACTAAACCAGCAGTTACTACTGTCTTACCTATATCAGTATCTGTTCCTGTAATAAAAATACCTTGCCCCTTCATTCTCCTACCTCCATTAAATTATTCCTAATTTTTTACCTACCTCTGCAAAACTCTCTAAAGCTTCTTCAATATCTTGACGCTTATGATTGGCCATTACTGTAGTACGAATTCTACTGGTTCCTCCTGCTACTGTAGGAGGTCTAATCCCTGGTGCCAATACTCCTGCCTCTAATAACTCTTTACTTAATTCCACAGTTTTATTCTCATCACCAATCATAATTGGAATAATTGCACTATGACTAGGTACTAATTGATAACCTAACTCTTTTAACCCAGTTGTTAATAGCTTAATATTATCCCATAACTGATCCAAAAGTTGTGGATTTTCTTCTAAATAAGTTACCGCAGCTAAACCAGCCATTATTGTAGCAGGAGCTAAAGCAGTAGAATAAATAAAAGACCTGGCTTTATTACGTAATAAATCAATTAACTCTTGACTTCCAGCCACAAAGCCACCTTCAGCAGCTAAAGCTTTACTTAAAGTTCCTACTTGAATATCTATCTGATCTTTCAAATCAAAATGCTCAGAAATTCCTGCTCCACTTTTACCTAGTACACCTGTACCATGGGCATCATCAACCATTACTAAAGCCTGATACTTTTTAGCTAATCTTACTATCTCAGTTAAAGGTGCTAGATCTCCATCCATACTAAAGACACCATCTGTTACAATCAACCTCTGTTCATAATTTGCTCCTAATTGTAACTTCTTTTCTAAATCCTCTAAATCACCATGTCGATAAATAGTGGTTTCAGCCTTACTTAATCGGCAGCCATCAATAATGCTAGCATGATTTAATTGATCACTAATAATTAAATCTCCAGCTCCAACCACAGTAGTCAATACTCCTACATTGGCCATATAACCAGTATTAAAGACTAAAGATGCTTCAGTAGACTTAAAGTCAGCTAACTTCTCTTCTAATCTTTGGTGTAAATCATAACTGCCAGTAGTTAATCTAGAACCACCCGAACCAGTTCCATACTCTTTGATTGTTTCCATCACCTTATCTTTTATTTCAGAGTTTACTGATAAACCTAAATAATTATTCGAAGCTAACATAATCACTTCCTGCCCTGCAATGACTGCTCGTGGTGCCTGGGCTGACTCTAATACCTTCAACTGTCGGTATAATCCTTCTTCTTTTAATACTTCTAACTCCCTACTCCACTTTTCCATCAGTTTCACCTCTAATATTTAAAATTTCTTCAATTGAATTACAACTTCTAATTCTAGAATCCAAAGAATTAATTAATACAGGGCATTCTTCTAAGTATGTTATTACTTTTTTTAATTGGGTTGACAATTTTAAGAAAAAAACACGCCCTCCTCTATTACTACCTCTTGCCTTAAGAACTGGCCATCTACAATACCCTAACTTTTGACTAGCTACATAGCCACCAGTATAACCAGGATCATCTGACCAACATAATTCAGCTATGATTTGAGAATTAGATACTACTTTAGTAGCCAGGGCTAATGCATCTGGTAAATGAGTCCGATTTAAATCTTTCTCCTTTAATAATTGTAGTAGCTTATTTCTAGTTTGCCTGGTATAATCTATTTTACTAGCCCTAATTCCACGATACTGATCAGGCTCTAACCTTTGGCCAGTAGATGCATCCATTAAAATTGCACCACGCATATTATTCCGTTCTGGACTAGGTCCTGTAGCTAATAAATCTAAAGCTTTAGTTACTACCTCTTTATTAATTCCTAATTCTAATAATAATCTTTTAGCTTCTCTTCTACTCTCTAAACAATCAGTAGTTTGAATTGTTTTAATAGGTAAAGAAGATAACTCCTCTATTTCTGCCATGTCTAATAACTCTAAATTTAAATTTATATAATCTGCTTCACCTTGACTATGTCTTCTAGCACGCTTAATTAATTGACTAACATGATAATCTATCTCTTCTTCTGTAATAATTCTTTCTGCTCCTGAAATATGCTCTCCACCCTGCTTATGGCTACCTCCTTTAGCAGCTCTCATCCGTAAACTAAAAACCTTAGTCGACATCAGCTACAACCCCTTTATCTGCTACTAACTAATCCTAAATCCTCAATCATTTTAATATCTTCTGTAACAACTCTACCTTTAGTGGTTAAATAGTTACCAACTAATAAGCCATTCACTCCAGATAATAAACTTAAAGCCTGTAAATCACCTAGAACATTTTCTCTTCCTCCACATAATTTAATTATCTTATCAGGCAGAATAAATCTAAAAACAGCTACTATCTTTAATGCTTCCATTGGTGATAAAACTGGTAAATTTTCTAATGGAGTTCCTTCAATTGGATTTAAAATATTAACTGGTACTGCATCAACGTCTAGTTCTTTTAAAGTAAATGCTAAATCTATTCTATCTTCAACATTTTCTCCTAATCCCATAATTCCTCCACAACAAGTACTAATTCCCATCTCTTTTAGGAACTTCACAGTTTGAATTCTTTCTTGATAGGTATGAGTAGTACAGATATTAGGAAAATGGTTTTCAGAAGTTTCTAGATTGTGATTATATCTTTTTAAACCTACTTCAACTAATCTTTCAACTTGAGAACGATCTAAAGTTCCTAATGCAGCACAAACCTCTAAATCTGTCTCCTCTTTAATTGTTACTATAGTCTCTAAAATATTATCAAAATCTTGATTAGTAATTACTCCTTTACCAGTAGTTACAATTCCAAAATGGTCAGCTCCCTCTTTTTCCATTTCTTTAGCTCTTGATAATATTTCTTCTTTACTCAATAATAAATAAGAATTTACTTTAGTATCATAATGAGCTGACTGAGCACAAAAAGTACAGTCCTCAGAACAACTTCCTGCTTTAGCGTTAATAATTGAGCACAAATCTACCTTCTTATCATTAAATTTATTTTTAATTCTATTAGCTGCAGCTAATAACTCCATTGTTCTATCTTCTTCTAGATTAATTAACTCTAATGCTTCATCTTTAGTAATATCTTCTCCTGCTAACACCTTATCTCTTAAACTTTCTAACATCATACTCCTCCTAAATGATTTATTTTTTTAGTTTAACATATATTAAATGGTGGGTTACAATTACCTTCCCCTCTACTGTAAATTTATTCTGATATTCAGATTCTAACTTTCTTAATAAAGTAGGAGTTAACATAGGCTTATCCTTTTTAGCACTATTAGCTCCAATTTTTTTTATTGCTTTTAGAAAATCGATAACTCGATCAAATTTTTCAATATACTCTTCTTCCTCTATATAAACCTCTCTAAATTCTTCACTTAAAAGCTCTTTTAATTCATCTTTACCATAAAACTTCTGAGAATAATCATATCCTTGTGAAATAGCTTCAAAAGAAGACCTTAACTCACAAAAATTTTTAGCTCCAAAAGTTGAAAAATATACCTGGCCATCTTCTTTTAGAGTATCTCTAAAATTTATGAGAGCTTGTTTTAAATCTTGAAACCACTGAAAACTAGCATTAGAAGCTATTAAATCAAATTTTTCCTCTAAATTTAGCTTCTCTCCATCCTCTACTAAGTATCTAATATTATCATACTTTTTGAATTTTTCCTGACATCTTTTGATCATTCCTGGGGAAATTTCTGCTAATAAGAAGTTACTTTTTTGAAATTTTTTTAATAAATGTTGAGTAAAAATCCCTGTGCCAGGGCCAATTTCCAAGATAGATTCAGCATCTTCTTGCTCTATATAATCACTTAACTTTTTACTCATATATTTTTGTACTTTAGCATGTTTGTCATAACTATTAGCTGCTCTTGAAAAATTCTTTTTAACCAGGCTCTTATTAATCACTTAAGTACCCCCTTATTATTTCAATTACTTCCTTATTACTCTCATAAATTAAATTATGCCCCCTCTTCTCTAATTTATAAACATGATAATTTTTAAATTTATCTAAAACTTTCTTAGATTTACTAGGTTTTATTATCTGATCTTCTGTAGCAGTAATAATAAGAGGTGAAAGCCCCTTAACTTGACCGATCATAGTTAAATCTTCTGTTAATAAAAACTTTAATCCCTTTTTTAAATATTCTAAATTTAATTGATCTAATTTATCCTTATACTCTGTACTATACTCTTTAAATTTAGTTTGGTCATAAAAATTAAGTCTACTAAAATCTAATAAAGTCTGTAACTTATCTCTATTTAAATCCCTAAACATCTTTTTAACTACTATTTTAGGTTGATTCTCCAAAAAATTTAAGGTAGGAGATAAAAGTACAAGTTTATCAACTTTAAAATATTTTAAATATTTTAAAGCTAACATAGCTCCTAAAGACCAACCTATAAATACAACCTCACCATTTTTTCTTCCTTCAATCTCTTTAATCACTTTATTTAGATCAAAATGATCTATAAATAATAATTCATAACCTTCAAATTCTAAAGATTTATATAATTCCTTAGTCGTCCCCCAACCAGGAAATAATACTATCAGCCCCATAAAATCTTTTCTCTCCTATCTTAATTATAAGTATAAGTTTAATTCTTAATCTTTTTAGGTAAACAAATATTGCATCAGGGTTAACAATAACTTTAAAAATTTTTCTATTGCTAATTATATTAGAAAAAATAAGCTTTGTCAACTCAAAATAATACTAGTTAACAACAATTTTGAAAACAGATTTTCTAATAGACTCCTTTATAGATTCATGACTCTCAAGTAAACTATTAGCTTTGTTGAGATTGAGGTTAAACTAACCATAAAATCTTTAAGAAATTATGATTTATGGATTGCTAAAACCTAAATTCTTCAAAGATAATCAACTTTCATTTTAAAATCACACATCTATACAGTCATGGTGATACTTTGAGTGGTTATGTAGGTAGGGTTTTAAAATAAGGGCAGATCTATGCGTCTGCTCTTGTACTAGGGTTGACACACAGATCAACCCTTACGATATTATTTTTAAAAGTTACACTTTATATCTAGCTGAGTGCTGTGTATCTTGTGTAGATGTTTTTTATTCACCAAGAGTTTTTATAAAACTCGTAGGAGCCAATTTGACCGAATTCGTACGAAAGAGAACATGTTTTTATTCCCTTTAAAACACGGAGTGGTCTTATTTTTTAGATCGGAAGATGTGCTAGTTCATAACCTTTAAATTGAAAGTCAAAAAATCACATAAGAACCTTTGTTTTAAGATTTTTTAAATTTGATTTATATTTTTGATTTAATAATTTGGATTTGGCTCATAGCTCACCCTACTGGTCTAAAAATTAGATCTTTCGTAATAAAAACTATCCGCCAGAACTCATAGCTGTGTCACTTTTAGTGATACATTAAATCCATTAAGACTATAATTTCTCAATAGCTTTCATAAACTCTGACTTAACTTGACAATCCTTCTCTTTAACTAAAGATTGTTCCAATTGATCTACTACTTTATTGTTACCTATCTCTCCTAAAGCCCATGCCGAATGAGCTCTAACAATTGGCTTAGGATCAGATAAAGCCTCAATTAAATAAGAAATAGCTGCTTTATCACCTAAATTCCCCATAATAATAGCAGCATTACGCTGAATTGGACGTTTACCTCTCCAATTCATAGGAGTAAGCATAAATTTTTCCCTAAATTCTTTATTAGTTAAAGATAATAAAGGTTTTAATTCAGGATAAGCTTCTAAAATTTGTGGTCTAAACTCTTCATGGCCAGCTACTTTAGCCTCTTGATTATGAGGACAAACCTCTTGACAAGTATCACAACCCCATAATCTATCGCCCATCTTCTTTCTATTCTCCTGTTCTATATATCCTTTACTTAAAGTAATATATCCTAAACACTTACGACTATCTAATTGATAAGCTTCACTTAAAGCACCTGTAGGACAAGCTCCAATACATCTTCTACAGTCTCCACATTGATTCTCTAAGGGCGTATCATAATCTAATTCCAAATTAGTAATAATTCCCCCCAGAAAGATCCATGAACCATAGTCAGGGTTAATAATACTACAGTTCTTTCCTTGCCAACCTATTCCTGCTCTTTTAGCCAATGCTCGATCAACTGTAGGGCCATTATCTACAAATTTTTTTACCTTGACATTCTCTTTCATATTTTGTAAAAACTCTATTAACTGATCTAACTTTCTTCCTAATACTTGATGATAGTCCTGCCCCCAGGCAAACCTTGATAATTTACCCCTTAATTCTTGATTAGCCTTTTTTCCACTCTCATTTATATACTTATCATCAATTGCATAAGAGATAGCACAAACAATTACTGACTCAGCTTCTGCCATTACCTCTTTAGGATTAGTAATTAACTCAAAATCATTTTTAACAAATTTAGATAAATAATTTTTTTCTGACATTTCCATTAAAAAATCTTTTACTACTGGCAAAGATTTAGCTGTAGTAATTTTTATTTCATCTATTCCAATACTTTTAGCATACTTTTTAATCTCTTTAGTTAAATCCATAAGTTAACCTCCTGAATATCATAACCTATAACAGATTAATTATTAAAACCGATTATCGGTAATCAAATCTAAATAATAATTTATACTCTGTTTATCAATCTTTTATCTATGTCTCTCCGTAGCAAATAAAGGTTTTAACTCATATACCTATCTTAATGAATATATATTTTTGCTGGTTCTCCATCTTTATTAAATAATTCTTCAAACTCCTCTGCTGCAAGTGGCTTACTAAATCAATAACCCTGGATAGATTGACAACCAATCTTTATTAAATATCTTAATTGTTCTTTTGTCTCAACACCTTCTGCAATTAAAGAAAGTTCCAAGCTCTGTGCCATATTAATAATAGTTTTAGCTATAGTAGAATCATTAATAATATTATCTATAAATATTTTATCAATTTTTAAACTATCAATCGGTAGTTTTTTAAGATAACTTAAGGAACTATATCCAGTCCCAAAATCATCAATAGAAATTTTCATACCAAATGTCCAAGTGAATCATTAATACCTTTAAATTTATCAACATCAATAAACAATATACCAACCATCTTATTATCAGTTTCTTCTTTCGATAAAAACTCTTGTACTTGCTTATAAAAATAAGAACGATTAGGTAACTTCGTAAGGTCATCATGTCGAGATTGATATAAATTTTTTTCTTGTACCTCTTCTAAAATAGCTAACATACTATTAAATTCACTTTCTAACATTGAAAATTCATCTTTAGATGAAACAGAAATTCGTGCTGATAAATCTATCTTATCCATTTATGCAATTTCATATATCCCAACTTAAAATCTGAGTTATCTTCGATTTTATCATATTTAACTAATTTTTTCTGCATTAGTTTCTCTTTTACTTTATGTATAATAGCTTCCAAAAACTCTCTTAAGATAAGACTCATAAAATCGTCTCCTTATATTAAATTTTCACCAATTATTAATAATTTCCTTTTTTTAAAATTAATTTCTATGACATATCATAAACTATTAACTAAAAAAGAGACAGCTTAAGCTGTCTCTTTTACTTCTCTTCTTTTTTAGCTTTTATATAAAATTCATCTTGATGGCCACCCTTAGTCTGACAATTATAATTATTATCTCTAAGAATATTTAAAATCTCATCTGCTTGATGAGCATCAGTTCTTTCTAGCGTGATAGATAAATGTTGACCTACTTCCATATCATTAACTAATTTTTGTAATTTTGCTATTTCTGCTGGAGTTATTGCTGGTCTAAAATCTAACGAGATATCTCCCATATCACACCACCTAAGTTTTATAGACATTATATTTATTCTTCTACAATAGCATCAGTTGGACAACTAGCAACTGCATCTTTAGCCTCTGCTTCTAAATTACTTGGTACATCTCCCTCAATAGCTTTAGCTTTCTCATCATCATCCCAACTATACACTGCTGGAACCTCATTAACACAAAGTCCACAACTTACACAATCATCTTTTATAACTTTCACTTTCACTAATAATCCCTCCCTTTCATCAAGTTTATACTTATTATAACTATTCTATAAGTTAATTATTCATTAACAAACTCACAGTTTTCTTGCTTAAACATAAAATAAAAGTATCACATTAAATTAAGGAGGCAACAATGATTAATAAATCTTTTTTAAAGAAAATTCGTCAAGAAGTTATTGGAATCAATACTAAGGTTCCTCTAATTAACGGAAAATATACTAGATATATTAACTTTGACAATGCAGCTAGTACACCTAGTTTTAAGGTGGAGCTTCAAATGTAACTGGTTATATTAATCCTATCCATAAAATAGCTAGATTAACTCATAAATATACAGGTTTGGTTCGAATTAGTTTTGGCTGCTATAATACAACAACTGAAATAAATAGCTTGATTACAGCTTTAAAATCAATCATTACTCGACAGAAAAAAGGAGAAGATATTGCCTCAAACTATAATTTTAATCCTAAAACAGGAGAATACATGCCAAAAATCAATCTAAATTATAAAAAATATTTCAAACTTTAAAAAAATTAGGGAAGGTAAAATCCTCCCTTAATTTTTTATCTCTATTTTAATTTTTCTTTAATATCTCTTATCTTCTGTTTAATATCCCCAGCACCTACAATTTCTGTTACCATACAGATACAATCTGCCCCTCGCTCCTTAACAATATCTACATTATGCTCTTTAATTCCTCCAATTACTACAAAAGGAATATTTATATTCTCTACCACATAATCTAAATATTCAAAACCTACTGGATCACAGACATCTTCTTTAGTATATGTTTTAAAAATAGGGCCAACTCCTATATAATCTGCTCCTCTTTTTATAGCATTTTGAGCTTCGTCTGGTGAATGAGTAGATAATCCTATAATTTTATCTTTACCTAATAACTTTCTTACTTCTTCAATCGGTAAATCTTCTTGGCCAATATGAACTCCATCAGCATCAACAACTAAAGCTAAATCTATATCATCATTAATAATGAAAGTTACTCCAGCATCTTTAGTCATTTTTCTAATTTTGATACATTCTTGATATTTATCAAGCATCTTTTTATTCTTTTCTCTATATTGAATTATCTTTACTCCAGCATCTATCATTTCTTGAATAACTTCTAAGTTATCTCTACCTTTAGAATATTTTTCAGCTGTTATACAATAAATATCTGTATTTAAAACTTCTCTATTCATATTTTCCCTCCAATACATACTGTAATACTATATCTGCCTGTTTAGCAGCAACAATATTAACCTTAGGTGATATAGGAGGTGTATCCTCACTTACTTCAGTAATAAAATCTCCTACCAGATAAAAAGTATCTTTTACTCTCTTAATCTTAATTTTATCAGAAGATCCCCAACCAGCAAGTCCTGTAGCAGAAACCAATAATTTTGTAGAATTCATATATTCTTCTACTATTATCCTTTTACTAATTATTTGATCAAAAGCTTCTATTACTATATCACAATCTTTAAAAAAATCTTGGATATTATCTTGGGTGATTTTATTAGTTTTTATCTCAATATCTAAATCTGGATTAATGGCCAATAAATTTTCCTTAAGAGCCTCAACCTTATTTTGGCCTACTTGATGAGCAAAATAAAACTGTCGATTTAAATTAGAAAACTCAACTACATCAAAATCAACAATTACAAAAGACTTAAAACCACTTCTCACAAGATTATAAGCACAATTAGAACCTAATCCCCCTGCTCCTCCTATTCCTACCTTATAAGATTGAATTTTGTGCAAATTATCCTCTCCAATATAATTTACTAGACCTTCTTCAAATTGATTCATAAAATCTATTCCTCCGCTATATAGTTTGGGATCTAACTGCTTAGTTGCTAATTACTAAAACTAATGCCAATCTTTAAAGATAGGTTGATAACCCCTAGTTAATAAAAATTCCTTTACCTCTGCAACAGTTCTATCATCGGAAATATCAAATTGCTTTTCCCCTTTATCTTGAGCATAACCACCAACTGCTGTTGAAGATTCTGCCGACATTTTAGTAATACCTAAAGGCAATAAATTATCCCTAAACTCTTCACTCTCCCGAGTAGATAAACTAATTCCTACACGTGGTAAAAATAATCTATAAGCTAAAATAATCTGTACCAAAGCAGGATCATCTACGATTGAATTAGGCTGAAAAGAACCTAAATGGGGACGTAATCTTGGTAAAGATAAACTAATTTCAGTATCTAAATATTTATTTTGCAGATAATTAGCGTGTAAACCAGCAAAGAAGGTCTCTTTTCTCCAATTATCAAGTCCTAATAAAGGACCAATATTTACTCTCCTCATTCCTGCCTGACAACCACGCTCTGGAGCATCTAATCTAAATCTATAATCTTTTTTAGGTCCTTTGATATGAACTTCATCATAAATATCTTTATTGTAAGCTTCTTGATAAAGAGTTAACCCATCAACTCCTGCTCCTACTAATTCTTTATATTCTTCAGTCTCCATTGGATAAACTTCAATAGCAAGAGAGGAAAAATACTCTTTTAGAATCTTTACAGAATCTTTTATATAAGAAACCGGACTATGTTTTCTCGATTCGCCTGTTAAAATAACTAATTCTTTAATACCTTTCTCAACTATTGCTTTAGCTTCTTCTTCCACTTGGTTTAAAGTTAGCTTATCTCTTTTAAATCCATTCTCAACGTTAAAACCACAATAAGCACATTGATTAACACAATAATTAGCTAAATAAAGAGGGGCATATAAAAAGATAATCCTACCAAAATGCTGAACTGTTAATTCATGAGCCTTTTGTGCCATCTCCTCTAAATAATTACTAGCTATCGGTGATAATAAAGTTAAAAAATCATCTTTATTTATATTATCTTGAGCTAAAACTCGCTGAACATCATTTTCTGTAACCTGATCAAAAAAAGTAGTAAAATCAATTTCTTTATATCTAGTATATTCTTGATAAAAACTCATATTTTATTCTCCTTTTAAGAAACCAGTTAATGGTGATGAAGCGGAAGCATATTTCTTTACTGCTCCTGCACCAGCAAGATAAGCTTCTCTACCTGCTTGTACAGCTTTATCAAAAGCTTGAGCCATTATAACAGGATCTTTAGCCGTAGCTATAGCAGTATTCACAAGTACAGCATCAGCCCCCATTTCCATAGCTTCTGCTGCCTGAGATGGTTTACCAATTCCCGCATCAACTATTATAGGTAACTCTATTTCTTCAATTAAGATTTGAATTAATTCTTTAGTCTTAAGACCTCTATTTGATCCAATAGGTGCTCCTAAAGGCATTACTGCTGCTGCTCCTGCTTCTTTTAATCTTTTGGCTACCATTAAATCTGGACTTACATAAGGCAGCACTACAAAATCTTCTTTAGCCAATATCTCAGTAGCTTTAATTGTCTCCTGATTATCAGGCATTAAATACTTATTATCAGATATTACCTCAATTTTAATCCAATTTCCACATCCAGTAGCTTTAGCAATCTTTGCTATTCTAACAGCTTCTTCAGCTGTTCTTGCTCCTGATGTATTAGGAAGTAAAATACAATCATTAGGAATATAATTAAGTACATTCTCTTCTTGATTATCAAAATCTACTCTTCTTAAAGCCATAGTTACTACCTGAGAATTTGAAGCTTCAATTGTTTCTTTAATTATATCCTTACAAGAAAATTTGCCAGTCCCTGTAAACAATCTATTTTCAAGCTCTTTATCCCCTATCATTAATTTATCTTTCATTTTATCCTCCTCCTCCTACAAATCTAAGTATTTCTAAAACATCTCCATCTTTTAAAATAATTTTATCCCATTCTTTTTTTTGAATAACTTGCTGATTATATTCAATAACTAATCTCTCAAGTTCTAATCCTTTAGAATCTAAAAAATCAATTAAAGATATCTCCTGATCAATAATTTCTTCTTTCCCATTTACAGCAACCTTCAATTTTTCACCTCCCTAAAATATAATACTCCAAAATTCCCTACACATTAAAAAAGCTTCCTCAGATAGAGGAAGCTTAAGTATAAAACAAAAAGTTTACCGTATGGTAAGCCCTTAGATACTTTATCACAACAGCTTCCCTACGCTGGTATTAACCAGGTCAGGTTATAGAGTTAGAATATTAATTCCTCTCAGCCCTAAAAGGGCACCCCTAGCTTTGATATTTTAATTTAATTATATATTATTCCAAAACTTATTTCAATATATAATCTTAACTACTCTCTATCTCCATTTAATTTAAGATTATTCTCTATCACTTTATTAATTAAATCTAACTTTTCTTTAGATCTATCAACCTGATTTTTAATTTTAAAGTATAATTTACTATTAGCATCAATTATCTCACTTAAATTTTCAGTAGAAAATAAAGTTTCTTGAGTTTGGACAGATACTTTCTTGACTTTCATTTCCTCCAAAAATCATTGCTGCTTTACAACTCTATCTGCTTAAATATAGCTTTATTAAACAACCTTTCTCTAGTATGATAATTAAATAAAATAATAATTAAGTCTTCTTCAACTTCTTGACTAGGATTTTTAATTACTTTTAGAATATCATATTTAAAGGTTTCAACTTGAATCTGTCTTTTTATTTGACGTTTAGAGCAATCACTTAACTGAGGTAAATACTTCTCTATCTTAGTTTCATTAGCCACAAAGTCATTGAATTTGTTCTTATAATCTTTAACTTCATATTTATTTAAAAAATCAGGTAGATTAATTCTTCTTCTCCGTAATAAAAAGTCAAACTTCAATAGTTCATTAAATAATTCAATTTTCTCCTGACAATATTGTTGATAAAAATCTTTTAAATACTGATATAAAGACTCTAGTTTATGCGAATACCGATAGTATTTATTCTCCTCCCAAAATTGAGCTAAATCTTCATAAAATTCAAAAGGGCTATCATAAAAATTATTTTCAATAAACTTTATACTATAATCAAAATGATGAGAATTACCAAAAGTCTCTAATACTTCTTCTACCATCTTTAATTTTAAAAGATCATTATAACTTAAATCGTTACTAACTAATACCTCGTAAGGGGGTTTATCTGTAAAAGCATAACCATATTGATCAGCTTTCTTTCGTAATCCTGACCCTTTTAATAACTTTAAAAAACCTAATTGTAATCTATCAGAAGCAAGTTGATAAACATCATTAAAAGAAGACTTAAAAGTATCATAATCTTCAGCTGGTAAACCAGCAATTAAATCTAAATGTAAATGAATATTTCTTGCTTCAGATAATCTAGTAACAACTTGACTTAATTGCTCAAAGTCCATTGTCCGGTCTATTAAGTTTAATGTCTCAGAATTAGTTGATTGAACTCCAATCTCAAACTGAAAGTATCCAGGAGGTACTTCTGCTAGAAATTCAATTATCTGGTCAGTTAATAAATCAGCCGTTATCTCAAAATGAAAATTAATATTACAATTTTTAGGTCTATTAGCCAGTAAAAATTTAAATATCTCTAGACAGTGCTCAGCTTTACAATTAAAAGTTCGATCAACAAACTTAACCTGTCGTACTTCGGCTTCAATCAATTTTAATAAATCATTCTTTACTCTATCTAAAGAGAAGAATCTAACAGAAGATAAGGTAGATGACAAACAATATTGGCAATTAAAAGGACAACCACGCATCGTTTCATAATAAACAATCTTATTTTCCAAACCATCTAAAGTCTGATAAGGAGATGGAATCTCATCTAAATTAATAAGTACTGATCTAGGTTCAGTTTTTTTAGCCTCTCCTTGTAAACGATAAGCTAATCCTTTAATATTTTCTAATTTTTTATTTCTTTCTAACTGCTCTAATAATTTTTTTAAAGTAATTTCTCCTTCTCCATAGATAATATAATCAATCTCAGAATAATCATTAAGTAAATTTACCGGATCATAAGAAACTTCTGGCCCACCTAAGATAATTGTTAATTCAGGTCTTACCTTTTTTAATAATTTAACTATCTCTAATGTCTGATCAATATTCCAAATGTAACAGGAAAATCCAACAATATCAGGCTGCTCCTTATAAATCTCCGCCACAACATCATCACTATGCTGATTAATTGTGTATTCAGCTAAACTTATATTAAATTCATCATTACAATAACTTCTTAAACACCTAAGAGCTAAAGAAGAATGAATGAATTTAGAATTTAAAGTCGTTAATAATATTTTCATTAAAATAAACCCCTTTATCTATATATTTTATTCTATTTTATTCTAGATAATATAAGTTAAAACCTTTTTATCAATCACTACTTTAAGAAAAAATGGCCTAACGGCCACTTTTTAGTTATCAGTTGTCAACTATTAACTATCAGTATTAAAAACTAAAAGCTGAGAATTAACAACCGATAGCTCATCCATAACCTTAAAATAAGTATGATTCCCTTAAAGATAAAAAATCCCTACTTGATCAAGTAGGGATGATAAACTTAAACTTATTTATTCGGTTGACTAGGAGTAGAAATATGAGATAAAGCTTTTCCAGCTTCCATGTCAGCTTTAGACTGAACAGCTAAATCTCCTAAAGAAACAATACCCACTAGATTACCATTTTCTACTATTGGTAGTCGTCTAATCTGGTTCTCTGCCATCAGTTGTGCAGCTTCTTGTGTACTCATCTCTGGTGTTCCAGATACAACATTACCAGTCATAATTTGATTAACTGGTGCATTAACATCTCCAGCATCAGCTGCATTACGAATAGCAATATCTCTGTCTGTTATAACCCCAACCGGTTGTTTACCATTACAAACAGGTACTGCTCCCACATTCAAATCACGCATTACCTGAGCTGCCTTATTAACAGTACAATCTGGAGTAACAGTCTCTACATTACTTGTCATAACACCTTTAATTTGCATTATAGATATCATCCTCCTTTTCAGGATTAGGATATACAAATTTACAAAATTTTAATCATAAATTTATAATTAAATTTAAATTTCATCATCTAAGTTATTTTAAATTTGATAATCAGATTTAACAATTAAGATATATATTATTAGATAACGTCAAATAAAATATGATAGTTACCATAAAATGTAAGTAAATAGTACTAGAGCACCACTAATTTTAATTATAATAAAAATCTTCAGAATGTCAAAAGTTTTAAGATGTAAATAGTGTTAAAAAATGGAATTAGATAAATATAGAACTCTAAAAGACTTAAACAAGATTTTCTAAAAGGTTACTCAGTAAAGATATTTAGTTACTTATCAGTTTTGTTGATCCATCTGATAAGTTGAGCCCAGGAGTTAATGGGCTGACCTCTTGAATCTTCAACTACTAGAGGAGCCTTATTATCAAAAGAGCTATGAGGTTTTATATAGTTGAAATATAGCTGATATAAAGTTATATGAGCAAGAGCACCATCAAAGGAACTAAAGCTTTTATGACGCTTGTAATGAGCTTTATAGGTGCCAAAGAAACGCTCAATGATGTTTTTATAGGGTCTGTAAACCTCATCTGAATTATCGTCATCAGTAAATAGTCCTTTAACCTGTCTGTGATCTACATCAGTCTTTAAAAAGACTTTAGCAGCATGGACAGCAGCTCTATAGATTGGTGCCATATCAGAAACTAGGACAAAATCCTGACCCTGATATTGATCAATAATTCTTTTGAGGATGGTGATTGCACCTTTGGTATCTCGGTGTTTTGAGAGATGCTGAGCAATTATACAGCCGTTTTTACCATCAATGGCAGTAAAGAGATAATGCCAGCTGCCTTTGATTTTAATATATGTTTCATCAACAGCAACAATACCAGATAAAGGTAGATCAAGGTCCTTAATTTTAGGACCAAGTCTGTGG